>Ga0208162_1001071_pt1 | contig 14747 bp, 14 predicted proteins | sample CB_VirMetaG_4_FD_184539 | JGI IMG/M metagenome (GOLD analysis project Ga0208162, IMG submission 184539) | Freshwater to marine saline gradient viral communities from Chesapeake Bay - CB_1508_1M Viral MetaG (SPAdes) (version 4) | ecosystem: Environmental > Aquatic > Marine > Coastal | place: USA... | reverse complement strand
GATCTTGTCGTTATTAGTCATGGTCATAAAGTTACAATAAGCACAGACATACAATCAACTAGAACTGGTAACGTTACAATAAATGGTAATTTACATTTTGCTAGTGGCGGCAAAATGCACCTACACGGTAGAATGACAGTTTATAATACAAGTAATAACACTAACTATGCTGGGGAGTTTGTTGAAGGTTCAACTACCTCTGGATCATTATTAAGCATGGTTGGTGGCAGTGAAATAAAAATATCAGGGACCAACGCCGATCAGCATGGCATACAGATTGCCGATAGAAAATGGTGCGGTGTAGATATTCAAGGCTCAGAACCTACGCTAGTTACTCAATTAAATGGAGCGGCCGATTATACTAATAGATACCTTACAGTTGACAGTGTTACAAACTTTGCTGCAAATGACTTAATATCTGTTTACGAAAGAGAAATAGATTGGAGAAGAGGTGCAGACGAATGTTTTAGAGTTCACGACGTGGACTCAGTAAATAATAGAATATACGTAAGAAGATTTATAGGGCCTAAAGCAACCATTAGTAGTAGTAGCGGCTCTACCATAACTGTTAATTCTACTGAAGCTAAACAATTTAGAGTAGGATATGATGTTGTTTTTGGAACAGGTGATAATAGAAACGCTCATAAAATAACAGGAATATCTAATGGGGTAATAACATTAAGTGGAAGTGTTGTTGGAACTGTAGATGGTGAAACCTTATACGACTCTGGCGTAGAAATATATCACGCTGATGATGCTTATGTTAGAAGATTAGCTACAACAACAACAGTTGAAATAGATGGAACAGATGCTCAAAGAGTTATTACTGTAGCAAACGTATCTGACTTTAGTGTTGGTGACGAGATAACTTTAGAATCTCTCTCTGATACAGAGTATCAATACACCAGTGGAAGTAGTAATAGCCATTGGAGGCACAATCTTCTTTATACCATAACAGAAATAAATGGAAATGATATAACTGTAGATAGAGATATTGTATACGACTCTATTATTGGATGTTATGTTATAAGAATGACTAGAGATATAGTTATAAAAGCTTGTGATACTAACGGTGATGATATAGCTATAGGCGATCAAGATACAGCAAGAGTTTTCTTTAACGTAAAGTATTGGACTAGTAACGCCTGGTACGACGCGCCCACAAGAAGAGTAAAAATAAAATATGTTAGGTTTAAAGACTTAGGATATAACACTGGCGATACCACTAATTTTAGAGGTGGAGTTGTAATAGCTGGATATAATGGCAGATATAAAGCTGATTTAGTAGGTTCTAGTCATACTGAATCTACAGTACACACTAGTAGTGGCTACAGTCAAACAGGTGAAAATTATGTTGATGGTTGTACTGTTACAGCTTATGCTTTATGTGCAAATTCAACTAGAGATGGAGACCAATATCCATGTCTTATGATTAGGCATCCTTATGGACACGTTGATAGAAACTGTGTCATCGTAGGTACTGGTAGAGGTTATTGGAGATGGAGTACTGGATATTCTGTTAAATCATGCGGTCATATCGCTATGGCTAATAATTATTCTGGAATCCAATATGAATCGTCATATTCTCTTCACAACTTTATGGCTTACGGTACGATTAGAATGGTTAATAATCACGCTTTAATGTTTCAAAATTTTTTTAGAGAATCAGACAGACAGTTACATTTTGGTTGTGGATATTATGATATTCAGAACGTTGGTTACGCAATGCGTTTCGCAGCGGTAAGCTTGGCACCTGTTTTAAAAAGGGTTTTATTAAATAGATATAGACAAGTATATTATACTGACACTAGTTCAGGTACAACAACCATGATAGATAGTCAAATAACTCCAAATCTTTGGGATATGACTAGAAAACTATATGGAGATGGTGGCACTGGACTATATAGAACTAATCAAGCGCTTGTAAAGTATGGTACTAGTTATAATGATTTTGATCTAAAAAGTAATAATATTGATGGCCGTATAAGGATTTATAATAATAGATTTGGTATAGATTCTTTTCCAATTATAGCTCAAGGGGAAACAATGATATTTAAAGAAACCTCTAAAGAATGGAGATTATTTTGGACTGTAGATGATCAAGGTGATGGATCTACTGTTTCTGAAACTATATTTATAGAGGGCGGCACTGTTGTAAAATTAGAGACTAGCTTTAAAATTACTACAGAATACGACGGTACTGCGGCAAATGTTGGAATTGGAGATTATCCTAGACTTGAAGCTCAAGGTGGACCTTATGGTTATCAAGGTAAATATAAAACCTCTTTAAGTGACACAAGTTCTTTGACTTCTTCAGACACTAATATTTCCGCGGGTTGGAAAGACACTGTTCAGTTTGATTCAGATTGTATTGGTAATTGGCAAACTAAATCGTTAATAATACCGGCTCAACCTGTAGATTATTATTTGACTTATGGAATAGTATTAAGAGATAATGATTTAGGTTCAGAAGAGTCTTTTATGAAACCAATAAAAGTAACATTAAGCAAAGCTAGTCCATTTACATCTTTAAATACTGGAAGTGATTCTATATCTATAATTAGTGTAAAAGAATATAATAGTGGAACTAATGATTTTTCTTCTAACAAAAGGCGAATAAGTGGTAGAATATGAAATGGATAGGGCAACATATATGGGATTTTATATCTCGCTTTAGAAATAGCGTATATTTAGAAAGTGTTACAGAGCATATAGATGATGATGCCGAAACATTAGTAAAAGATAACACTACTGGTCTTGTACAATGGACTAAACGAGCTAATGCTGGTAGAGTTCATTTATACGTTAAGGCTATGGAAGATCTTAAAGCTGGTCATACTGTTTATGCTTCTGGCGCTGTTGGTAATTCTGGAGCTATTGAAGTTAATAAGTATATAGCTAATAATACTATTGATGAAAGAAGATTTGTAGGTATTATAGAATCAGATATAGACACTGGTGAATTTGGTTACGCTATTACAATTGGAACATTAAAAGGTATAGACACAACAGGTGCTGGTATTACAGAAGCTATAGGTGAAACTTGGCTTGAAGGAGATATATTATTTGTATCTGATACTTATGCTGGAGAAATGACAAAAGTTCAACCAGCGGCGCCTAATCAAGTTATACCATGTGCTTTTGTACTTAAAAAGAATGCTAATGGTACAATAGCTATTAGAGCTTACGATTTAGGTTATCACTTAGGTGAATTACACGATTTACAAATAACAACACCTACAGAAGGTGAAGTATTAAGATATAATGATACAGATGATATTTGGGAGAATACAGATTCATTAGTAATTGACGCAAGTGGTAATGTTGGTATTGGAACAACAAGTCCTAGTACTAAATTACACATAGAAGATTCTAGTCATGTATATTCTACTTTACAATCAACTGGAGCTAATACAGAAGTAGCACATAAATATAGAAGTAGTACTTTAACCTCAGGTTATTATTGGTGGACAGGGTTAAATAATTATGACAAGTATCAAATAGGATATGGTACAAGTTTTGATAATGCTGGGACAGCTCTTTGCATTGACACGTCTGGTAATGTTGGTATTGGAACAACTAGTCCAAGTGCTAAGCTAGAAGTTTCAGCTGATGGAACAACATCTCAAGAAATAGCTCATTTTGGAAATTCTAATGGAATTGGTAAAATCAAAATGCAACTTGATGGAGTTGGAAGCTCTAAGCAAGTAATGCTTGATGCATCAAATAATGAAGATATAGTTTTAAATACTCAGGGAGATTCTTACATTACAGATAATCTTGGTATAGGTACTAGTAGTCCGTCTGAAAAACTACATGTTGATGGAAACGCTATAATAACCGGTGACTTAACAGTGCAAGGTACAACTGTCACTATAGATACAACAAATCTAAATGTTGAAGATAAAAACATAACGTTAAATTATAGCACTGGTGATTCTTCTGCGTTAGCAGATGGCGCTGGTATAACAATACAAGACGCTGTAGATGCTTCTAACGACGCTACAATGCTTTGGAATGCTTCGTTAGATAGATTTGATTTTAGTCACCCTATAACAACTAAAGATAATATAACTTTTGTTACATCAAGTGGTACTGATGGAGGTCTTATAGATATGGATTCTAATGATGATCTTGTAATATCAAATCCTCTTGGAGATGTTTTAATTGGTGATGGTTCTTCAGATATATATGTTGGAGATGGTATAAACAATGTTGATATTCTATTCGAGCAATCAGGAACTATATCAGCTGAGAGTGTTAGCGCTACATTAACTTTAGGAGGTGCAGGAGGTAGTTTGGCTATACAAAGTCCTACTGTAAATGGTACTAGTTATTTTACCGGCAGCGTAGGTATAGGTGTAGCTAGCCCAGGTTCTACGCTTCACGTCAATGGTGATGTTAGAGCCGAAGATTTTCTATGCAGAAATTCTACTGATACTTTAACAGTAGGTTATTTACAAGAGAACAGTTCTGGCGAAGGAGTTTTAAGAATTAATAATGGATCTAACTGGGGCCTTATAGCAAGGGGTATTAGTAATAGTCCAGTTGTTGGAGCTTGGTACAATGGTAGTCTTACGTTTAGAGGATTTGGGGCCAGCGATGGAGATACTGACGTTAATGACGTAGATGTAATGACGGTTGATTTTGCTAATCAACGAGTCGGTATTGGAACAACTAGTCCATCTGAAAAGCTGCACGTAAATGGTAACGGGTTATTCAATGGCGGTCTTACTGTTGGTGATAGTGCGGCGGATACTTTTATTACAAGAGGACATACGTATTTAGCGACTACTGGAAATAACGTTGGTATTGGAACTACTAGTCCAAGTGCTAAACTAGAAGTGTCTGGCGACAGTAGTTATTCATCTGACCTTAATATTTTTTCTATATCTGGAACCAAAACGGGTGGAACAGCTGTAACAAGCGTAAAAGGTATAAACGTAGATATAGGTAGTAATGACCACGTAACTGGGTATGACATAGCAAATCTTTATGGGGCTTATATAAACAACAATGCTAGTGGTAGCTCTGCTACGGTTATAAACAATTGGTATGGCGTTTACGTTCCTGCCGTTGACGCTAACAGAGTATCAAATAGTGTTAGTGCATATTTTGGAGACAATGTCGGTATTGGCACGAGTAGTCCAACCGAAAGACTACACGTTAAAAAAGATAATGCAACTCATTTGCTCAACTTAGAAACCGACTATGACACGTCTAGGTCTGTTAGGGGGCAATTGTCTTGGAGGGACTCTGTCAATATTACTGGTGGAATATGGACTGAATACGACGGTACTATGGTGAGTATGAGTTTTGGTAATTTATACAATTCTGGATATAACACCAACACTTCTATGACAATTAGAGGTAATGGCAACGTTGGTATTGGAACGACTTCACCAGTTCATAAGTTAGATTTGAAAACTAATCCAGCGATTGGTTTTTACCATAGTGACGGAACTTACCAAGGGCTTATAGGTGATGGAGCATCTGCTGTTTCTGGAGGTGGAACTTATGACATTGGATTTCGAGCTAACGCAAGTGGTAATCTTTTATTTGCTGCTGGTGGTTCTACAGAGCGTATGCGTATTGACACATCTGGTAACGTAGGTATTGGAACTTCTAGTCCAACCGACAAGTTAGACGTAGCGGGAGCTATTAGGTTAACGCAAGACGTAACTTTTTCTTATTCAAACGCAGGGAGAATATACAAAGATGCAGGTCATGGATTAACGTTGCATGGTGTTGCTGGAACTTCAAACAACTTTGCTTTTGCTACACCCTCTGGGCAATTGATGATAACAAATCCAGCTGGAACAAACAACGTGAATATTGTGCCCACCGCTTCGTCAGCAAACGTCGGTATTGGAACAAGTAGTCCTTCTGAAAAGCTAGAAGTAAGAGGTAATATAAAAATTGGGGACACTGATATATTAAAAATTGGTACTAGCGACGATTTAACTTTAACTCATAATGGCACTGATAGCTATGTAGTTAATGAAACTGGAGATTTATATATAGATAATAATCAAGACGATGGTAATATTATATTTCGCTCTGACGATAATTCAGGGGGCTTAACAGAGTATTTCAGATTAAATGGTGCTGACAAAAGAATTAAGGTACAGGACGGCGTTCGTTTTGTTATTGGCACAGGCTCTGACTTGCAGTTATATCATAACTCAACAAATTCTTTTATTGAAAATACAAACGGAGATTTAACAATATCTAACCTAGCAGATGACAAAGATATAATATTTCAGTGTGACGATGGTGCTGGCGGAGTTGCAACTTATTTTCAATTAGACGGTAGTTTAGGTTATACAGTAGCAAAAAAACAGTTTTTACTTGACGACAATGTACAGTTAAGCGTAGGAACTTCTGAACATGGTATAAATATGATTCACGACGGAAGTAACTCTACAATGTCAAACGCCATAGGTGATTTAACTATTGTTAATTATCAAAATGATGGTGATATAATATTTAATTCTGACGATGGTTCTGGAGGTACAACAGAATATTTTAGAGTTGACGGTGGTGATGAGAAAGTAGTGTTTAGTAAAGATGTCGATGTTACAGGTGACGTAGTAGCATCTGGAACTCTTATAGCTAAACAATACCAAGCATTTCAATGTAATTTTATAAATGATATAAGTACAACTAAATATTATTTGCCATTAGATACTGTAACAGCTCAAACGGTGAGATACCAAGACGAAGCTTGTATGTTGGCTCATGCTGATGGTAGACTTGCGTCTGTAACATTAAAAGTAGAAAACTTAAATGGAGCTAGTGGTAATATAACTTTTGGTATAGAAGTATTACAATCTACAGGAACAGGTTATTCAGGAACATGGACTGTTGTAGAAACAGAGACAATGGCAATATCATCCACACACAATCACGATGTATTCCATTTCCACTTTTCAACAGCTAAACATTTTGATTCAACTCACATGTTTGCAATATCTATACAGTCAGATAATGCTGCATTAGGTGGTGATGGTGGTAATGACGAAAGATGGTTTGTAACGCCTGTAATAGAGTGGGATTATAATACTTATCTAGGAACTAATGGCACGTCGACTAGATATGATACTACACCTTAATAAAAAATATGTAATAGTAATATTATGGCAGGTATAACTAAAAATTTAGATTCTTTCACTGATGGAGTTCCTCAAAGCTTTGTTGTAAACTCTTCATTATCTAATATACTAATATCAAATTCTAGCACAACAGAAAGTATATTTGTTACGTTAAGATTAGGTTTGACATCTGGCACATCTTTTTTACTTAACAATGTAGAAATCCCAACTGGAGTTACTTTGCAGCTACTAGAAAATGAACCACTAAGAGTTCAAACAGCTAAAGCTGACATAGAGTATACAGCAACTTCAGGTGATCCAAGTTTAATGACAGTAACTTATACATCATCATAATGGCATTTAAAATGAGATTAGACAAGTCTAAAATGGCTTGCAACAAACCTAAGCGTACTCCAAATCACCCTAAAAAATCGCATGTGGTAAAAGCATGCGCTAATGGTGTTGAAAAGATTATACGCTTTGGAGAACAAGGAGCTTCAACAGCTGGTAAACCTAAAAAAGGTGAATCGGCTAGAATGAAAGCAAAACGTAAAAGCTTTAAAGCAAGACACGCTAAGAATATAGCTAAAGGTAAAATGAGTGCAGCTTATTGGGCTGACAAAGTAAAATGGTAGATTATGGCATTTAAAATGAAAAAAAGTCCTTGTTGGAAAGGATATGAAATGGTAGGCACTAAAAAGAAAGGTGGTAAAAAAGTACCTAACTGCGTACCTAAGAAAAAGAAATAAATCTTAAGCCCATGAAAAACTTACTTGTTATCATCGTTGTATTAATGGTGATGATTCAACCTATTGTAAGAAGAGATAAAGTTATGCACTTTGCTGTAGGTTATGTATCAGCCCACGCTAGTAAGTCAATCATAATCCAATATACAGATAATAAAAAGGTTATAAAATACGGGCCGATAATAACTTGTATAGCTCTTGGCGTAACTAAAGAATTAATAGATAAATATGATTCAAATCCTAAAACAACGTTTGAATGGGAAGATATAGCTTTTACAACAGGAGGAGGAATTACTTTGCTTAGCATAGATATAGGGAAAAGATAACAATTACTTAATATAAAAAACGACCCATAAGGTAATTAATACCCTATGGATCGTAAAATTGACATTAGCCAAGCTGTTTATATAGCGATAATGATTATCGTTTACGTTTTAGCTATTTAAACTGCTACAGAGTTTTTTTGCTCTTGCACTGCAACTCTAATCTTTTGAGCTAAATCCTTAGTTGTTTGCATGGTCTTACGGACTCTAGTTCCGGCTGACATATTGCCAGCTTCAAACTTATCTAAATCCTCAATACCTCTTTCTAAGGTTTCTAGCATGTTTTGATACATTCTTTGTAATTCAGTCATAATAAAATAAAATTAAAATTAAACAACTTCACAGTTACCACCAGCGCAAGCAAGCTCGCCTGATAGATCTGTGTTATCATCAAGTTCAACAACTTTCGTTAGATCAACTTCAGATAATACTTTAGACATTTCAATAAATTTAGCTTCGTCAATGTCTTCAAACGGAGCTTGTGTATATGTACCACCATTATATGGTAATACAGATAGACCATTATAATAATCTCTATTCTCCCACATCCATTCACCAGCTTTATCCCACTCATCATCTTTCAATGATATAGTCGCTGAAACGTTATGGGTATTAGAACCGACGCGATGACCAGGTTTAACCCACTCAGTCGCCACACGTTTAACACGCTCAAGCGTATCAAATGGTGATTCAGTTCTAAGAATAGATCCTTTAGGAGCTTTTTGAGGTACAGAAATAACTGCAGTATCATGAGGTCTGAAGAACTCGTCTTCAATTAGCTCCGGATGATACACAGAAAGATATGTATATATGGCCTCATTCTTTCCTACGCGCATTCTACGGACATAATAATCATTGTGCCATGCATGAATACCAGATGAAGTTCCTAGTACCAGAGATGTCGTCCCTGCAGGTTTTACAGTTGTACATCTTGCAGACTTATTTATCCCTAATAGCTTCGCTACTCTTGCGTTCTCCTTTTTTACGATATTTGCAGCGGCCGTCATATCCATTTGGAGCACAGCGGCACTCCCTATCCCTGTCATTGACACACCTATAAGAGCGTCTTTCTCTGTTGTTTCTCTCCATATTTCTCTTAAATAATGGAAGTCAGTGTAACTAGCTTGCAAAGTACCGATAAACGCGGCAGCTTTAACTCTAGCCTCAAAGTCTTCTTGCGATTGTATATCTGATACATTAACTTCGCATAAATTACAAAATTGAAACGGACGCAAAGCTATTTCACAACATGGATTAGTTCCCCAGTCTTTATCATTGTTAAGATAAATGCCAGGTTCTCCAGCGTTAGACAACTCAACACGTTTCCAAAGATTCATAAAGAACTCTTTAGTAATTTTATGTCTCATTAATACAGCTGAGTTATTAGCTCTACCGCGCTGTGGATTAGTCTCCCACCAATTACCAGACTTGCATGAAATCATTTCATCATCTGCAGCAGAGAATAAGCTAATAAGAGCTGCACGGCGAATGCCGCCAGCCAAGACAGCGTCAGCAACATGACAAATAATATCGTGTACTTCCAACGATGTAAGTTGTGCTCCATCTTCTTTTGAATTTAATATACCTTCGATTTTAACTAAACACTCTTTCAACGGTTGAGGACCAGGGGCTTTACCACCAGACGTCACAAGTCTTGCTCCTTTAGGTCTAATGTCAGTATAATCAAACTTAACTTTTGACATACGTTTTTCGCCAAGATAAGACTTCATTAATACTTTAACAGCATCTGACCAACCCTCAATACTATCACCAATAACAAAACGACGTTTACGTTTGTCAAATGGTTTTATAATCGCTGGTAGTTGTTTAATGTGATGTTGTTGTACTGAATAACCAACGCCACAACCAGACAACAATAAGAACATTATCTCATTAAAAGCATCAACACTATCAGCTGGAAGATATGAACAATTATATAAGCGATTAGGAGATATTTCAACTGGCTTGCCGGCAAATTGTAACGATCGCATACTTGGTAAAACTTTTTTGCTATAAACGAAATTATACGCTTCATTGATTTGGTCTTTTAGTTCTGGATATTTTTTAATGTGCATTGCGATATTACGGTCAATGAGTTCTTCCCAAGTCTCACGGCGCTGAAGCTCTGGATTATACTTGGCATACTTCATGTGTACTGTAATATCTGAAAGGATGTTACTCATTTGCTAATTTTTTATAATTGTTAAACATATATCTAAAAAACCGATGTACAGTACATGGTTCGTTCTAAACTCTTCTTGGTATGTTCTAATACCAAATAATATTCCGGGGAAAGTTCCGAAGCTTAATTCCCATTCTCTCATAATTTATTTTTTTAGGATTAATTTAATAGTTTCGTCGCAGTCCTTTTGATTTTGTGGTTTATATAAAGTCACATAAGGTAAATTTTCTTTTACGTACTTTTTAAACATTTTCCAACGCATCGGAAAACTTTCATTTGCTCGACCTTTACACTCGATAATAAAGTTTTCACCAACAAAGTCTGGAGTATATTTAACTGGTAATATTTTTTTATGACCTCTGTCTCTATATTCGCCTTTACCATTAGACTGCTTTTCATAAGCTGCTTGAGTGAAATCAAAACCTTCTTGTACGACGTATGTTTCACCTTCATATTCAGCTTTTATTTTTGCTTTTTTCAGAGCTAGATACATATATCGTTCTAGCCCTGAAGCAAAGTTAATACCGTCCTGTCTAACTTTTTTAGCCACAACAGGACCACGCTTTTTAGAATGTCTCTTCATCATTCAATTTATTTATTAAAGCTTGTTCAGATAAATCTTGAAGCTCTTCACGCGCAGCTTGAATATACAGTATTGCGTCCATTAACTCTTCTTGAACATCATTTAAATAACCGACTAGATCTTTATGTCCTTCAGTTCTTTCATCGTGTAATGTTCTACCGTATTTTTCAAAGCCTTCATTAGAACGCTGAACAAACTTATTAATAACATTTCTAACTACTGGATCTCTAAATTTAATTGTTTGCTCTATCATATTAACTTCTTGTTTTTCTACCAAATTCAGTTATAGGTGTATCTTTAACAAATGTGCCATTAATCATTTTACCTTTACGTTTTGATATAACATCGTAAGCTTGTTGTATACACTCTTCAATCGGCACACCAATAAGCTCAGCTAAATTAGTTAAGACAACTACAGCATCGCCAATACCGTCAATAATTTCTTCAGTATCTTCTTTTAATATAGCTCTACCAATTTCTCCAGTCTCTTCCATTAACTTAATATATTGAGTTTTAGGATCTCCTTTTTCGTATAAACCTCTTTCATTTGCCCAATCTCTAATTTTATCAAATATAGATTTATTAAAATGCTTTTTATTTATACGATCTATTAGTTCCTGTTGGTTATTTTCAATTTCAGCAGGATGTGTAGTAACAGCAATGATGTTTCTATTTGGATCTGACTCCCAGTATTTGGCAAAAGCCTTGTTGTATATAAAGCATCTATCATTATTAAACTGTGACGTTACAGCGTTAGCCATTATCCAATTTATTGAATGAGTTGTCACAGTAAAAACACCATGATCAGTTTGCCATTCCATACCGATTTCTTCCATCAGTTGACCTTTCAATTTATTTAATGGGCACGGAAAGGTAGTCGTTGCCTCTGTTACGTTAATTTTCATTTTTTTGAATTGTTTAAAGTCGTTATTAAATAAGTTTTCGTAAAGTTTATTATCAACAGGATAACCATATTTCTGCTGTAACTCGTGTTCTAATTGAGATATATAAGAAATATCGTCTGACCAAGCTAATATTTCATATTCGCCAGGTTCATAGCCTTGTTGCTCTTCAACTCTATGTTTCAGATTGTTTGTTACTCCGATCTTTTTACCGGGTATATGATACAGCGCATATTTCATCGGTGAAAAAGATAAGGCATTTGTTCAGGTAATTTATCTGTATACAAATGTAGGTTATTAGCAAAATGATAGTACCAACCAACGTCATATCCTGTCTCGTATGCAACTAACATCTGTAGATTTGAGAATTGATACTGATCATTACAGAAACCATACCAGAGATCATTAGAACGCATCATAACAGACATATTTAACTCGCCATCTAGTATTGCAAAATGAACTGCATAAGTACAAGGTGTATCGTTAGCATAAGATGACCATTCTTTAGCATCGTAAATACTAATAGCAGCTTGTCTTGTATTAGGCTTATTCTTTAATTGATTGATAACATAGTCTAATTGATTATTACGTTTCCATTGATAACCATAGTTGGAGTTAACATTACCATCTTCGTCAGCCATACGTTTCCATATTTCAGGGACTTTACCGTATAACTCACCAAGCTTAGCTATGTTTTGATCACCAGATAAATACCATTGCCATTCAGCTTCGGCATATTCTTGTGACCAATTACGTTTAACTTTATCATCAACAATACTGTTTACTGTAGGTTTGTTAATATAAAAGCCTATATTAAATAAAGCTCTAGTATTGTCAAATATACCGCCATCACGAGCTATCTTCCAATATAAGTCATGAAAAGCTTCACTTGCGAAATTATATCTTTTTGTATTTGGCATAATAATAATTATAATATTCTAATTGTTTAATTAATACTTCATCTTTTCTAAAGCTTGGGCTAAAATGAGATTTATCTTTAATAACGATTTCTATGCAAAAATCATAACCACCTGGTTCATATTTTCTAGCCGGTATAACACAGCAGGCTATACCATTATTAATACACCAAGAAATTTTATGATAATCTTCTTTAGTCCAAGGATAAAAGCCGGGTTTGAAAGGTCTACGCTTAGCAGCCATTATTCCCAGGGCATTGGTTCTTCTTCAGCCATATCAGCAGCTAAAGGTAGAAAACTCCCTGATCGACGTTCCCACGTAAAATGAGCTTCAGCACCATTTTCACCAAGATTTTGAAACTTAACTTTTAAGACTTTCGCTTTAACAGTTTTAGCTTCATAGTCTCTGTGAACTAATAGACCGTGATAACTAGCGTCGTACCATTCACCACCACCTTTGATGTTATACATCGTTGGCTCTTCAATCTTACCATCTTTGTCTTTATACATTTTAGTAGGATGCGCTACAATAATAACTAATACATCATACTTTTTAGCAAAGACTTCGATCTTTTGAAGATATTCAAGCGTATAACGGTTAACATCATCTGAGTTGGCGTTTGTGTCCCTAACTTTATTAAATGGATCAATAACTAGACATTTGATGCCTTTACGTTTAACAAGCTCAGCGCCTTTACGCAATACAGCTTCAAGACTGTATTTATCCATGTCAATAAAAAAGAAGTTGTCATTTACATGATCTGCAACTTGATTCCATTTTTCGTTACCAATATCGCTAGCACTAGGCATGTCTTGCCACACTTTACGCATTAGCTTATGAGCATGCAAAAATGTAGGTTGATTTTCTGGTGATGCAAATGCTGTTTTCCAACCGTAGTTACGATTGTAACCTACGCACATTTGGTCAACAAAATCAGACTTACCAGAGCTAGGTATACCAGTAACAGTAATAAACTGGGATGTGTACGTAGAAAAGATCTTATCGAAATTTTCGATACCAATTTGATAACCTGGTTTAAAACCGTTTTTAACAAAGTCTTTGAGTTCATCTTCAATATCTCTTAATGTTGATACTCCTTCTAATGGAACAGGTTGGCATTTATCAATGACAAACCTTAGTTCTTCTTTACCATACTTTAATAAGTAATCGTTCGCGTCTTTACAATCCTTGAAATCGACTAAATAGCAAACTTCAGCACCAAGACGTCTGATAAACTCTTGTTTAAGAGCTTGACCAGGTTCATCAGCATCGACAGCCAATATAATCTTAGTTTTGTCTTCTAAATAGTCTATGCAATTATCTAAATATTCAAGATTGTTTGAATTTAACGTAGCTCCGTTTGGAACAGATATTACGTTTTTAATTCCCGCTTCGTGCATTGCAAGCACGTCCATTTCACCTTCAACTATAATAGCTGACTCATAACCAATAATGCTATTGATATTATAAAATATCTTTTCAGCACCTTTATACAGTTTAAAGTTTTTACGACCGTCTCTGTATTTAACATTAATTAATTGGTCACCCATAAAATAGTTGAACTGAATGGTGTTCTCTTCCTTGCCAGTTTGAGGCATAAACTCAGGACCTTCAGTAACCCAAAGATCCTGTAGCGTTTGCTTTGAAATGCCTCGGTCTGCAAACCAACTAACGACTTTTGTATCAGGCACAGTTGTTTTAACTTCGTGATTAGGTCTAACATAAACCTTTTCACTAGCGCCTTTGCGTTGATACGTATGCAATTGAAAGCTTGTATTGCAATTGTGACAAGTGCCTAAACCTCTTTCCCAGTCATATGAAGCACATTTAGCCTTTTTGTTTTCTGGTTTGCGATCTTCACTGCATAATGGACAAACTCCTTGAGTTTTACCTACATCAAGATCATATTGGTTAAACTCATCTATAAGAAATCCATTTATTTCTCTATTTTCTACATTCATTAAATTTAATTTAAAAAGTTATTGCAATTCCTTCCATG
>Ga0208162_1001070_pt1 | contig 14758 bp, 2 predicted proteins | sample CB_VirMetaG_4_FD_184539 | JGI IMG/M metagenome (GOLD analysis project Ga0208162, IMG submission 184539) | Freshwater to marine saline gradient viral communities from Chesapeake Bay - CB_1508_1M Viral MetaG (SPAdes) (version 4) | ecosystem: Environmental > Aquatic > Marine > Coastal | place: USA... | reverse complement strand
TTCTTTGATAAAGTTAATGTTATTTTTAATCTATCTGCTCCAGGAGAAGCATAGTTTGTAAATCCTTTAGCATTGTCGTACAAAGTCTCATCTTCTTTTGCGTCTATAAGAGACTCTGTAATTTTTAAACCCACTCTATAAGATGGAGTATTTGTATAATAATCTAAAACAATATTTTGTGCGGAAACATTTACAAAATATCCTCTTATAAAATAAACACCATCATCAATGAATACTGCAGATCCAATTGATGACGCATTTGAAGAAATTAATGATGCAAACGGAGTGCCTGCAGATATTGTTGTATTGCCATAAACAACATTTTCATTTGCATAAAGAAGTTCTCCATCTTGAAACTGGGTAAATTCAAAATTTTGGTCCGATTCTAGATATTTTAGATATAAAGTTATATCATCTACATTGTCACTCTCATCAGGCAAAACAATTTTTTGAATTTTTGCTGTAGTTCCAGATAATTGACCTACTACAACTTTTCCTAAAAAGTTATTAATATAAACGGAAAGATCTACTCCAAATTGTGAAGGATTTACTTTTACCGAATAAAATTGTCCATCATAAGTAATATTTCCAGGGATCACCATTGATCCTTCTTTGAAAATATGACTTCCAAAATCTTCTACTTGATTTTGAATTATTGATTGTAGTGTAGTTAGTTCTCTAGACTGAACTGGAAATCCTGGTTTAAATAATACCTTATAAAAATTCTTCTGACGATCAAAATCATCATAATATGGATTGATATTTAAATTCGTTTTTTGTGCCATTTTTTCTTAGAATTCCAGAATGATTTTAATGTCTTCTTTTTGCCTAGAGTCTCTTGAAACTAAGGACCTATTATCAATGTAAATTATATCTCCTGTATTCTTATTTATCTCTGGGTTAGCAAGTCCTTGACTGAATGTCACTCCCAAACTTACTTGCTTTGAACCTATGTTTGTGGAAATTCCACTAAATCCAGTATCAATTGATCCTCCAAAGGGAATGATTGTTTCGGAAGATGATTCAAAACTCAATACTTTACCTTTTGAGGAAACATCATTTCTATCAGTTTGATCATAGTTATTGGCAAAATATAACGATCTATCTTGGTAGTATTTTAAAACTTTTGTTTCATTATCATATGAAGCAACGTATCCCCTAGCAACACCATCAGTTACAGTTTGTGTTATTGCTGCACCAACAACTGGATTGCTGGTAACAGATGTTAATTTTACTGCACCCAATGAAGAATATGTACTATTTGTGTAAATTTGGGATGAATTATATTTATGTGGATTTTTTATGATGCCAACCTGTGCAAATTTTGTATCTGTTGGAAAATCTTTAGTTGAATCATCAAATCTTGCATAAATTAGAACTTTATCAGCACCCAATTCATTATAGATGTCATATCCATGCCCTTTTGATGGGGGAATAATTGGTATTAATTTTGCTGGATTTGATACAGTATCCACACTTTCCAAATCAACAATTCCAAAAGTATATCCTGTTCCACCAGAAACTACTTTTGCACTCGTGATTGTTCCTGAAGCATTGCATGAAATTGAAACTTGTCCACCTGTTCCATCACCAATAATATTGTATGTTTTTGATGTATATCCACTACCACCATCTTCAATGTAAATAGTTTTTATTTGATTATTATTGATTTCAGAATCTCCAGATTCTCTAACACTTTGAATTTGAAAATCTGTCGATGTTGACCAATCATTTGGGAGAACAATATATTCTGTGGAATCGAATTTTATAATATCACTGGGAGAAACCGTGAATAGGTATTTCCAAATATATCCATCGCCACTTGTACCCGCTGCCGATGGTTCTAAATCGGTAAAAGTAGGTTCGTCCTTTGAAGTGTTTCCTAAAACATTTGATCCTGATGATCCATTATACAAACAAATATAAACCCTAAAATCACTATTAATTACATAATAATTGCAATCATACAATCTTGCTGTTTGAGCATTTGGGGTCAAATTCGAAACACTATAGTCATGTCTGTACATGTCATATCTAGTATTAGATGTCCATGTAACTTTTCTTATAACTCTTCTTATATTTGCACTATTAATTTTTTTACCAAATAATGCAGTATTTCTATAATGAGACAAATACTGAAAATTATCAATTGGACTTGGGGGAGATGAAGGAGAATCATCCCATGTTGTAGATCTCCCAAATCCAATGGGGTTGCCAGGACCTCCAGGATTCGACAACCCTAAAAATACATAATAAGAATTATTAGTATCCAGTACAGAATCTACAAAATTATTCGCATTAGCAATTCTAAATTGATCTGTTACTACAGCAGCCATATTACATAGGTTTTTAGGTATTTATATCGATTATATCAATCCAGTTTTTCTGGCAATGAACCATTTTGTCTCAATCCCTCATTTCTTCTTTGAATAGTTGGGAATGTAGTAAGTCCAATATTGACAGTTTTTCCAGTAACTCCTATAGAAATTGGTGAAGAAGACCTGGTTATTGTAGTCATAAGGCCCCAAGAAAACTCTCCGACAAAATCTCCACTAGTATCTATTCCACTTGTTATTGTTCCAGAATCAATATTGCAAGTCACGATTCCATTTACTCCATCAGTTGTTATTTGATGTACATAATAAATGTTATCTAAAAATGTTGTCCCAATACCAACAACCGCAGAATCTCCACTATCAACGGAAGTTACTCCAAATCCTACATGAGTATTTTTGATCAATATTGGATATCCAACTTCCAAATCATTTCCAAAAGTAGTATTTCTCTTAAGATTAAACTTGAGAGCCAATTGTCCACTATTGGTTGTTGCAGTAATTCCAGTTATAATTCCAGAGAATCCTTTAATTGATTCTATTTTGATAATATTTTCAATATTTTGATTTGGTGAAGAAACTATAACTTTTGGATTTGTTGTATATCCAAATCCTGGATTTATTATGTTAATTGGAGTAGTTAAAGAACCTCCACTTCCAACAGTAACTGTTGCAGATGCAGTTGTACCAACACCTGCTCCAATCACCAATGGAGATTCAAATTTAACTTCAACCGTAGATCCAGTATACCCATTACCACCATTTAAAATTGTCAGTGAAGAAATAGTTCCTCCTACACCAATTGAAGCAGTAATATTTGCCGATGATAATTGCTTTTCATCAACTAAAATTCCAGAAAATGTATATGGTGCAGAAAGATTGTAAGTAAATAAATCTGGATCATCTACAAATAATCTAGTATCAGAATCACTAACATTTCCAATAATCTTCGCAGTTGGATAAACTTGAGATATTATCGATTCTCTTGTTTTATAAACAAGATCTCCATTTATAACTCTATCAGTTTTTTGCTTTGTCCATGACATTGGTTTGTCATTTATTTCATCAACTCCTTGATCAGAATATAAGTTAGTTTCAAACTTGTCAGAGAAGGAAAGATCGAAAATTACTCTCTTATCTTGAGTAATAGTATCGGGTATATTATCATTTCTGAATACTTGAACATCATCACCTTTTTCTAGTGTAGGTAAGATGTTTGTAACTAATAAATCATCCTCTCCTCTAGTTCCTCTATAGAAGAATATTGCGATATCGTCTTCTGGTTTTGGTGCTGTTGTAAATGTAAATGAGGTTCCTCCTTCAAAAACATAAGATACTCCAGGATCTTGAATGACTCCATTCATAACTACAAGAATTAAATTGGAAAGATCCAAATTTGAAGAGTTTTGTTTTTCAAAACTTAATAGAGATCCATTGTAAAATAGTGGGAATCTTACCCTAGATCCATCCTGATAATTTACAATAGAGTCAATAAAATCAAACTCACCAAACTGCCAAGCACCAAAATTATCACTAAATGTTTCCAAAACCGTAAGTTGAAATTCTGAAATTGGGGAGGATAATCTACCATCAGTCACTAATCCAACTGGTTTGAATACATCTCCTTTTCTAAATGAATATCCAGATCTACTAATAGAGAAATTGGAAACTTCAAAATAAGTAGATCCTATTCCAGTAGTGCTACTTGCACCAACTTCAATATCAATTAACAATCCAATTCCACTATCAGTTGTTGCTCCAATACCAATTCTAGAAACTCCAATAACTTCAAGATTTTCGTATGATGGTTCAGATACAAATATTTCTGGATTTGTATATCCAGTTCCACCATCATTAATAGTAAATATTAAAGTTCCTCCTACACCAACAGTAGCTCCAATGGATGCTACGTTCCCAGTGTGATCACTCTCATAAACACTTACACCTATCGATACAATCCCATTGTATCCAGATCCAAAAGTTCCCCCAGTTATTCCCGTAGTTAATCCTACAATAGAACCTCCACCATTAAGTATAGCAGTAACTGATGCTCCAGCAAGGGGTGCATATCCAATACCTCCACTAGATCCTAAAGAAACGATAATTCCACCTCTTGGAATCTCATTTTGATTGACATCTGACTCTGATACTAATATACTATTTGGATCTGTAATGTCCGTTCTAATTCCACTAAATGCAATCGAAGATATTCCAGCAATGGTGTCTTCGATAATACTAAAATTATTGTTTGGATTATTTACTGTGGTAGGTGTTTGGAATATTCCATTTAAAAAGACGATACCATTTCCTCCAGTGGTTCCAATTCCTATAGTATTTGCTCCACCAACTGTTAAAGTGAAAGTTCTTCCTACCCCAGTAAATTCATTAGAAATGTCATCATAGATTTGATTACTATCATATGTTTTTCTTAAAAATACTCTTCCAGTAAATTCGGAAGTTTCAAATTTCAGATTATTTTCTGTTCTTGTTATAAAAACATTTCCTCTAGGAGATTTGGTAAAGAAAATTTCATCTCCAATAATGTTATAGGATCCTTTATAAACCTGGACAGTATCTCCATCTGAGTGAGATGTTGCGGAGGATCCAACAAATCCTCTATCAACTTGTACTAAAGTTTCTGTCCCCGTATTGGTGATAGGTCCAATATTTGTTGTTCCAAAACCAACATTTATTACTTCCATATATTCATCACCAACTTTCAAAATGTTGAGTGGATTTAATGTGGAAATTCCACTCAAAGAAAATGTAGTAGCATCTGTACTAATTCCCCCACCGTTTCCAGATAAAGTTGTTTCAATCTTAGTGTAAATTAATGGATATTGTGCAACGTTATCTATAGTAATGAGTGATTTCTCATTCTTTTTAGACATTTCGAACTGATGAGCATTTCCTTCACCAAGAGATGTAAAGGTAACAGCAGATCCTGCTCTTGTTGTAGATATTTGGAATGTATTATCTGTTTTATTCACAACAAATACTGAAGATGGTAAAGCATCACTAATAGATCCATTTTTGTATACCATTGGAGTAGATCCTACACCAACAAATGTTGATTTTGGTGTATAAATCAATTCTTCATTTTCACTGAAGAAATGATTTTCTATTGTAAAAGTTCCAGTTGATGAATTTAAAATATCAGTATTTGATGGATCAAATTTCTTAGCAAAGATTGGAACTCTACCATTTCTTAAAACAAAATTCTTTTTGTTCACTCTATTGCCATTTAATGCAAAGTATTGTGATGTTTCAACACTTTCCACTGATGTTCCAAACTGAAGATCGGGAGCATCATTTATAAAATCAACTTCTGTGTAAAGACACTCGTTAAATGAAAGAATTTTTATATTATCAGTTATTCCCGCATCTGGATAAAACTTCAAACTAAAATTAGATCCAGAATATTCTCCCCCAAAAGTTCCTATTCCAGATGTACTTCCAATCGAAAGAAATGCTGATTGTTGAGAATAAATGTTAGAATTGTCATGTACTAAAAGAACCTGATGGATAGATTTAGTTGATCCAATACTAACTTCAACTAAAGATTTTACAGAATCAAATATATTTTTATTAAGGGAGATTACTGAAGTAGATAGACCCGAAGATGTTTCTGAGAAATTAGACTGATAAATTGCAGATCTTTCGTTTCCTGCAGGCTGTCCATTTAGTTTAAATCTATGTGTTCCAATTCCTAAAGAAGTGCTACCAAATCCAACTACTCTAGATTTAATTGTGGTGTCAAAAGAAGTATCATTTATATATTTTATTGATATATTTCCAGAGTCAATAAATGAAGTAAATATTCCAATTGGTTCACTAGATCTGTTAAATGGTGTAGTATCAAAATAGTATTCTACAATATTAGTATTTGTTCCATCATGAGTCACATACAATTCAACAAAATTAATTTTATTAGTGTTTTCCTGAATTACTTGATTCGTGACATATAATGAGGATATCGTGCTTGCATCAAGTTCAACTAATGTAGATTCTGATCCTGTAATAATTTCTTCAGCATTCGAAGTTAAATCAATAAATCCTACGAAAGACTTTCCTACTCCAACACCAGTAATGAATTTCTTTTTAATATATTTTAAGTTATATTCGGTGTTAAATGGATCTTTTGGAGTAAATCTCAAATAATTGGTTCCAAAACTATCACTCTCAATTGAAAAAACTCCGTATTCTTCATCGTCAATATGAGTCAATCCAGTTCCAACGTTAGACAATGATTGTTTTTCTAAAATGAAAGAATTTTCATTAATATCATCATTTACTATGGTTAAATTTGTTAATTGTATCTCTGTGTTGTTAATATCAGATACCTTAAAAAGATAAGTTGAATAAGACTCTGATGTATCAATTTCAAATACGTCCGTATAAGTATTTTGCTCAGATTCTGAACTAGAGAATTGATCACTGATATCATCAATTTTTAATACAATATTTGATCCAACTTCGACATAATTTGTAAGTTTTTTATTTTTTAATTTTAAAAACTTTGACTTACTTCCAATTACATCTATATCCTTTACAAAATCAAAATTGTAAATTGTATCTACACGTTTTTCATCAAAAAAGTCTTTAATTATCGTAGTTTCATTAAAACTTTCTGTAAGACCAATGTTTTCATCAGAATCGGAGATAATCTGAGTGTCGGAGAAATTTTTCAACCCGACAGGATGGACTAGACTATTAACTGGAGTTCTAATGTCTTTCCATTGTTGAGTGTTTTTAATTGAGTATGAAAGATTTTGATAATAATCATTATCAGAAATTACCTGATAATCTGTATTTAATTTTCCGTTCTCATTATTCCATCCTTCATTTTTTCTTGTGGAAAAACTGACATCAAATTTTCCTTCAAATGGAATCAAATCTCCTATAGTTGCAACATTTCCTGAAGATTTTCCTGTAATAACCTCTCCCTTTGATAAATCGTATGATCCAAAAACTTTGATAGATGCAGAATCATCGTATTTTACAACTTCTAAATCTCTTTCAATATTGTTTGAGATTAATTTTTCCCCAACTTCAAACTCAGATGGTTTAATTGTAATATCAAAGACTGGATAATCATCTTTAGGAACAATAGTTCCAGAAGCATCTTGAATTGTCTTTGCAATTCCAGTATTTGTCGTAAGACCAGAGACATTTATTGTTACTTGATCATTGATAAGACCTGGAGTAAATTTGTTCTCATATTTTGATACTTTGAAAAATTTATATCCATAGTCAGCCGAATTAAATCCATCTCCAGCAGAACTATATTTTTGTATTCCTTCAATAAAAACTTCGTCTCCAACGGCAAAGGGATCAATAGAAAATCCAGAAATAGGAGTTGTCAATACACATGTAAATATTCCAGTTGCTGAAGATTTAACTTCTCTGATACTAATTCCGTTAGTATTATTAACTGTAAATAATTCTGCAGATTCGTCAGAAATTCCTTTTGGACTAACTTCAATCAATACATTTGAAATTGAATTTCCATTTAAAACAGATTTCAATAATCCATTGTCAACAACTTCTCTTGTATCTTTGTTGACTACTACAATTTGTGGTGCAGATACGAAATTCTTTCCACCATCAATTACTGTAACAATTCCAACAGTATTTGAATCTTTAAGTGTAATTTTTGGAGATATAAATGCCTGAGGACTTAAAGTTTTATCTGAGGAATATTCAAAACCTGGATTGATTATTCTAACTTCTTTTACATTTCCTATCGATTTGGATCTAGGAATTAAGTATAAATTCTCACCCTCTTCAGAGTTTGAACCAGTGATATTTGGTTCTTTCTTATACCCCTCTCCACCAGAAACTAAATTAATTTTATTGACTGGACCTTTTGCTGAAGTAGATGTTGTAGTATATTCTAAAGTATCGCACTCAGATTTTGTATACGATAGTTTTTCGGGAGCACTTGTGAGATTTATACTAAATGTAGTGGTGCCAACTCCAGAAATTGTATAATTTGTATTATATTGACTTTTGGTAAAAAGAATTTCAGAGTAATCTTTTACGTCACTATCTGAAGTGCATATGTATCCAGATTTTTCTAAAGAATAATATAATTTTTCTGGAATTTCTGAATCGTAATTAATAGTCAATGATGCATTTGGAGAAACTCCTACTGTTCCAACTCCTGATATGCTGAAATTGTTTGTAGATCCAGTGGAGACAAATTCATTTGAAAATTCTTGATCATAGTATATTTTAAATACATATCCAGATAAAGATGAATCTGATAAATCAAATACTAAATTATTATTTTTTACAGATTTAATTTGTGGGTTAATCAATGATAATATTTGAGAAGATCCTCCAGTAGATGCAAAACTAACAGTTGTGGGAGGATTTAGTAGTGAATTGACATATGTTTCACACAAACTAATGTTGTTGCTATCTACTTTATATACAAAATAGAAATCTGTTGATAATCCAGAAATTATTTCATTTCCACTATATCTAACTTTATCGCCAGTTTTAAATTCATGATTAAGTATTTGGATTTGGTTTGTAGTGGTGCTCACTCCCAAAGAGTTAAATCCAACAGGATTTACTTCCAGGTAGTTTGAAATTAAATTTCTTAAAATTTTAACTGACGATGAAGTTCCAATACCTACAGTAAGATTTGGTTTTACGTTCAATGTAATAGTATCACCCTCAGTCAATCCATGAGAGGTAGATACTGAAACTGTCGATTTTATTTTTTTAACGGTAGCAAGTTTTTGTTCGAAATTAGTTTCAAACAAATAATCATCGGAATTATCTCCATTAGTTCTAAAGAAAACTTCATTGCTAGTAAGTGAAGTTTTTACTCCAATTGTGTTGGGAGATTTATTGACAACATACAATGTGGAAGGTATGTTGAATGGAGTTCCTGAAGGTGAGGTAGAAATAGAAATAGTGCTATTTCCATTGGTATTCAATGTAACTAACTGATTTGTTGAGAATGGGTGATCTTCAATATAAATTCTTTGTGTTGGAATGCTTCTATAAATTATTTGATTTCCAAAATTAAAAGAAACATCACTACTAATTCCAGATATTGTTCCTACTCCAATAGATTTTCTAGGATTAAAGTATACTTTTTTATTTACTTCAGATTTAAAATAATCTAGTTTTGCATCTATAGTAAATGAATTATTTTTAAGTGACACTAAAGATCCAACTTCATGAGAAGTACCTGGTAGACCTCTCTGAACTCTTAAAATATTATTGTTTTTAAATACGTTTAATACTTGTAGTGTCTCAGTACCTATTCCAATAGTGCTGCCAGCAGAAACTCCTGTAGGAATATTTGATACATATATTTCCGTCGATGCTGCACCAGAGGCGACAATAGCAGTAGTTAATCCTACACTTAAATTATTATTAGATGTTATCTTAAATGTATTATTTAACTTTGATAGATTGGATGTACTAAATCCTGATATTGTAACATAATCATTATTCAATAATGTATGATATGGGAGAATAGTAACTTTTACTCTATTTTCATCCCACGTAAAAATTGCATTGTTAAATGTTTCTAAAGTTGTGTTTATTTCATTAATAACTCTACCCTTAATTGCAGATACTCTAGCATCAATGCCCCCACCATTCGTGTCTAAATTATCAAATGTTAATTTGTCTCCAACTTTATAATTATCACCAGGATTAATTATATCAAATCCATTAATTGGACCTTCAGACACAGATTCTATAGATATTTTTTGTCTTTTGATTTCATTAGTTTCAATAATAAAATCATTATCTGCAAAAGATTCTGAAATCTTATATGGAAAAGTGTTTCTAATAAGATCTGAGTTATTAAAATCAAACTCTTGGTTTAACGTTTGATTTTCTTCTAGTGTATTTGATCTGAAAGAATCCCCAATGAAATATGGGAATGTTGGAGATCCTGTTGCAGAATCTATAGTTGCATAATATGCATATACTCCATTTGGAAAATCTGGTGTTTTGGAAAATCTTCCATTATTCTTGTCAAGATCTCCATTACCATCATATTTGTAATCTTCTACAAAAAATCCAAGAGGAAAATCTGATAGAGAAGGTCTATCTTCAACATTAGAGGAATTTTTTGTATATCCAGATGCTAAAGTTTTAATTCCAGAATTTATATCATTAGGATCAATCAACCCATAAGATCCATAAATTGGATTTCCGTCATATGCCCATCCAATTATTTTCGACAAAACACTTTCATTTTCTTGGAAAGAATTTCTCAAATCTTCATAGTATCCTGAAACAAAATATTGCAATTGATTATCATTATCTCTAAAGATTTCATATTGTTTTGGTGAAATCTTTTCAACTTCATTAATAGTCAATGATCTGATACTGGAATCAAATATTGCCCCAGATCCACTAGGAACTACATCAATCCTACTTGAAGTCGAATATCCTATTCCTGGTTGAATAATCTTTACATCAATGATTTTTCCATTAGAAATAATGGATCTCAACTTTGCTCCTGTACCAGATCCAGTAGGATCAACGACTTTTAATTCTGGATTTGAAAAATACTCAAATCCACCAAATTGTAAATTTACATCAGAAACTTGTCCGTTAACAATGATGGGCTCGACCTGTCCTTCTTTTCCGGTTTTTATAGTAAAAGTGGGCTTTCTTTCGACATTCAATACTGATGATCCATATCCAGATCCAGCTTCATACAGTTGAAGATCTACTATTGATCCTTTAACCACTGGTGTTGCAATTATATTTTGCGTTTGTGTTGTTGTTCCAACTCCAACTGAACTGAATTCTATAGAAACTTGTATATCTGGGTATTTAAATTGTTGATATCCAGTTCCTTGTGTTGAAAATTTTACAATATTTTTTTCATTAAAATTGGAAGAAATTGTCCCACCAATCCCAGCATCACATAACCTAAACGAATCATTATTAACTTTTAAAACATAATATTGATTTGTTGTTGTCAAACCAACAATTGTTTGAGGTTGAGTCGATCCCAATCCAACAACAGAAGAATATTCAATAATATCTCCATTTAAAAATCCATGATTATTAAAAATAACAGTATGATTTGCTGTAGATATTCCTGAGGGTTTAACTAAAAGTTTTTTATTTATTAAAGTTCCCCCATTAATAATTTTTATTTCAGAAATTGTATTTTGAATATCTCCGACTAAAAATTTATGAATGCCACTAAGACTGGTGGATGCAAATCCAATAGTGTTTATACCAGAAGAATAGTCCTCAAAATTATTAAAAAGTTTTATAGTTTGATTATTGTCTACCTTCACATAATAAGATGAATTGTCAATTAAAGATGATAATCCAATACCAATACTTATATTAGAATTTCCATTATTTCTATAGATTATTTCTTCCCCATTACTTAAATTGTGATCAGACAAAAATGTCAGTTGTGAAGTTGTTGTACTTATACCACCACCATTACTAGTTGGCCTTCCATCAAAAAAGACTTCTCTCCTTCTTCTCACTAAAACTGGTTCGAATTTTCCTCCAACAATATTTCCTCCAGTTACATTTAATGACAGAACTTGATCTATATTAAAATTCTGAGAATCAACGAATATATCAGTTATTGTTCCAGATAAAACTGGTTGAATCAGAGCAGTAGTTCCAGAACTGGACGATACTTCTATTTTTGGTGGATTAATTACGTCATATCCCTTTCCACCATTCAGTACTTGTACAGACTCGATCGGACCATAATAAATTTTATTATATGTCTTGTAGTTATAAATTTCAACCCCATTGATTAGCATTCCAGTTGATCCTGGAATAGTTTTTTCAGAAACTCCACTTTTAATATTTGGAGATAAAGAAAATTTCTTTAATATTTTTGAAGAATCGATTTGTTGGGATTTTTGGGAATAAAGAGTAAATTTATGTGTCCCGATTCCAGAAATTGGAGAAGAAAATCTTAAAGAATTATCATCGTCACCTACAAATGAAGAAGAAGTGTATAATTTTATATTTTTTGGATTCGATAACACTTCCACATAGTATGAACCAGTCTCTAATCCTACTAATGGACTAGAAGCAGGTTCATAAAAAATTCTTTCTCCTGTCACAAATGGAACAGGATTATCAAAAGAAATTGTTGTATATAAATTTGTTGAGGGATCTTGATCGATTAAACTGCCAGATCCTGGAGTAATATTTGCTTGATTTAAAGATTTCGTTAATTCATAATTGTAAAAATTGGTAAATCCATTTCCATATGATGGAAGTGAATTGGAAGCTACATAAGCATAGTTTCCATCAGTATATAAATTTTGAACATCTGAAATTACAGTGTTATTTCCATATTTAAAAGGAACTGAGGTACTTTTAGACTTGTTTAATTTTCTTCTTAAAGAGTATGTTTTTTCCGAATCTGAAACAAAATTAAAATTTGACAATGATATTGTCGTAGAATTTACAGAAATTTCAGTATCAACATATGGTATATCTGTAATAAGTGTTGGATATACAACTTGATTTGTAGAATTATCGATAATTTCTATCAAATCTCCCTTTTTTAATTGCGATCTATCAACAGTTGTTCTTAAAACAACAGTAGATCCAGATATTGATTCGATTTGAATAGAAGAACTAGTGTTATAAATCCAAGAATTTGCAAAAATTTCTTTATATGTTTTGTTTTGCTCTGGATTTTTAATATTATCACCAAGATGTTTTACTGTTAAAATTTGTCCCTCATCAACAGAAACAAATTCCGATTTTTGAACAAAGTTGGATAATACTCCTGTTAACCGCAACTCAACTTTCTTGGACAGATCACCATCCTCATATCCAAAATATGTTCCTGTTGTTGAAATAATATTATCTGTCGGTAAAATCTGTTCCGTTATCCCAGAACAATTCAAAAACTGATTAACACTTTTATCAGTGTAAGATATTAAATTATTTCCAGATCTAATTGTGCCACTCTTATCAAAACCAATAGTTGAATCTACTGAAATGATAGATGAACCTACTTCCACAGTTTCCAAGCATTTTGTACTTGGAGTGATTGTAAAAGTACCCTCAATAGAGGTATTGTCTTCATACCCAACAAATAAAGATATTTTAAAATATTGAATTCCTTTTCTTGTAAAAGGTTCTACTGAGGATATTGATGCTTTTGTAGAAGTATCATTGGTTTTAAATATAGTTTGACCAGCTAATTTTAGGGGATTTCCAGATATTGCCTCGGAAATTACAATTTCTCTTCTGATAAATTCTGCATCAGATGGTTTTATTAATTGATCTTCTAAATTAATTATCTTAGGAGTTTCTCCATATAAAACATTGAATAAAATTCTAAACGATTCATCGGTTCCTTTAGACTCATAAAAAGATCTTGCCTCTTTGATAAAATTGCCAACATTCAAATTTGAATCAAAAACTCTTTCTTCAAATCCTGGAGCAAAGGTATATTTTAATTTCTTATAAAATTCTTTTAAAAATAGTGAACTTAAATTTTGAATTTTTGAATTAGCATCATGTGCTGCAGACACTGATTGTGTGAATACTAATTCTTCTTGGTTTAGATCCGAATGATAACTTGTAATACCACTAAATCCACGAATACAACCCGTAAAAGTATTTGTTGTTAATCCAGTATAACTAATGATCTCATCATCAATTTTTAATAAACCGTATTGATTGGGAAATCCTTTAGTACTGGAAACATTAATTATATCATCATCAGAATCTATTGCAGAAACAAGAGTTGTACTACCTACTACTACTTCTGGAGTTAAATTATCTAATTTAATATATTGGTCGAGATTTTCTGCAATATCAACTGGACCACCCTGGTACTCTTGGGAGATATAATATTGCTTTAAAAAATCAACTGTTTTTGGACTTTCATCCAAAATAAAATCGGGTAATTGATTTGCAATAATATCTTGAATCTTTACTCTAGATTCAAATCCAGTTTGTATCATATTACTCTCTAATTAAATTTCCGTTTGAATAACTTGACGTATAATAATCTCTGGTAAACACTGTTCCAGAAATTTCATCACCAGAAGAAATAACATCCTTTATCATATTTATTTTGCTTTTGGAAATATCTAAATTTAAATAAAGGTCTTTTAGACCAACAACATCATTAGATTCTGGGAATGCCTGAACCTCAATAATATTATTTGGTTTTGATGTTGATACTATATTAATTGTCGATAAATTAATTTCTCCTTTCACATAATCCACAATTCCAGCAGATTTTGAAACAACTCTTACCGAACCATTACTTAAATTTTTAACAACAGATAATGTTCCTGTTTTCATATCTGAATTTGGAACATCTGTCAAATAAACAGTGTCTGGTTCAGATGCAATTTTAAAACCAGTAGATTTAATATTAAATCCATTCTCATTTACGTGAAATTGATTTCCAAAGCAAAGTT
>Ga0208162_1001069_pt1 | contig 14768 bp, 16 predicted proteins | sample CB_VirMetaG_4_FD_184539 | JGI IMG/M metagenome (GOLD analysis project Ga0208162, IMG submission 184539) | Freshwater to marine saline gradient viral communities from Chesapeake Bay - CB_1508_1M Viral MetaG (SPAdes) (version 4) | ecosystem: Environmental > Aquatic > Marine > Coastal | place: USA... | reverse complement strand
AGCTTATGCGATTGCAAAGATTGCGGGAATCAAGATGTGTCAATCTTATCGTGAGCAGTATGGATTCAATGCTATTAGTGTGATGCCATGTAATCTATATGGAATCAATGACAATTTTGACTTTGAAACTTCGCATGTTCTTCCTGCAATGATCGCAAAGTTTCATAATGCACAGGTTAAGCATAGTGAACATTGGAAAGTAAAACTCTGGGGAGACGGATCTCCAATGCGTGAGTTCCTATATGCGGATGATCTGGCAGAAGCATGTTATGTTTGTATGCAAAACTACAATGAATTTGAACATATCAACATTGGTTCTGGTGAAGACGTAACTATCAAAGAACTGGCAGAGACCATTGCAGGTGTTGTTGGTTATGATCGTGAAATTGAATGGGATACTTCTAAACCGAATGGAACTCTTCGCAAAGTTCTGAACGTGGACAAAATCAAATCTCTTGGGTGGGAACCTAAGGTTGGTCTTCGTGAAGGTATTGAGAAGACCTACGAGTGGTATGTTCAAAATGCCTCTTGATCTGATATAATATATACTAGGAGTGAACAATTTTTATGTCTGAATATACGAAAACAGCACTTGTTCTTGGTGCTGGTGGTTTCATTGGTAGCCACATGGTCAAACGACTGAGGAAAGAAGGGTACTGGGTGCGTGGTGTGGATGTCAAATATCCAGAGCACTCAAAAACAGAGGCGAATGAATTCATTCGTGGTGATCTAACTGATCAAGACTTTGTAGAAAAGGTTGTTGAATACAGAGGTCCTGGAAATAATTTCCATAAGTTTATTCCTCCTCGTGTAATTTTCTCCTTTGATGAGATCTACCAGTTTGCTGCTGATATGGGTGGTGCTGGATACATTTTCACTGGAGATCATGATGCAGATGTTATGAACAACTCTGCAACTATCAACCTCAATGTTCTGAGATCTCAGAAAAATTTAAATGAAAGACTGGGTTTAAATAAAACTAAAATCTTTTTCTCGTCATCAGCTTGTATGTATCCAGAGAATATTCAACTGGATCCTAACAATCCTGGTCTTCGGGAAGATGATGCTTATCCTGCTGGACCTGATAGTGAATATGGATGGGAAAAACTATTCTCTGAGCGACTTTATTTTGCATATAATAGGAATTATGGTATTCCTGTTCGTGTTGCCCGCTATCATAATATCTTTGGACCAGAAGGAACCTGGCGTGGTGGAAAAGAAAAGTCTCCCGCAGCGATCTGTCGTAAGGTAGCAGAACTTCCTGTTGAAGGTGGTGATGTGGAAATCTGGGGTGATGGAGAACAGACTCGTTCTTTCCTTTACATTGATGAGTGTGTGGAAGCAACCTATCGTCTTGTTCAATCAGACTTCATGGGACCAGTAAACATTGGTTCTGAAGAGATGGTGACTATCAATCAACTAGCAGACATTGCTGCAAAAGCATCTGGTAAAACTATCACGAAGAAGCACATTGATGGTCCTCTTGGTGTTCGTGGTCGCAACTCTAACAACGATTTGATTCGTGAAAAACTTCAGTGGGACTACAGCATGACCCTTGAAGAGGGTATTACTAGAACTTACAATTGGATTTACTCACAAATTTATACAGGTAACACGATCATTCACCATAGAGTTTGATATGAAAATTACAGTACTAGGATCTGGTGGGCAAATTGGTGCCTACCTCACAGAATATTTGCGTGAGAAAGATTACATTGTTCATGAGTTTGACCTTGTGAATGGTCCTGAACAGGACATGAGAGTCATTCCTAATCCTCTTCTAGAGGAAAAGATTGCTGATTCTGATTTTGTATTCTTCCTTGCATTTGATGTGGGTGGATCTCGCTATCTCAAGAAGTATCAAAACACTTTTGAGTTTATTGATAACAATACTCGTCTGATGGCAAATGCATTTGGACTTCTTGCAAAATATAAGAAGAGATTTGTGTTTGCATCATCTCAAATGAGTAACATGAGTTACTCTCCATATGGTGTAATGAAGAGAGTCGGGGAACTATATACGGAGAATCTTGGTGGATTGACTGTTCACTTCTGGAACGTCTATGGTATTGAAAAGGATCATGAGAAATCTCATGTAATCACCGACTTTATCCGTAAAGGATTTGAAGAAGGTGAGTTTGAAATGCTCACGGATGGCACAGAAGAGCGTCAGTTCTTGTATGCTGAAGATTGTTGTGAAGGTCTTGAGACAATTATGAATTGCTATAAAGACTTCACTCCACAAGATCCTCTTCACATCACTTCCTTCAGATATGATTCTATCAAGAGTGTTGCTGAAGCTATTCAGGGGCAATTTAATTTGATTGGTAGGTATGATGTGAAGATCATACCTGGAGTTGCAAAAGATAGCGTTCAATTGGATAAACGCAATCAAGCAAACACCTTTATTATGGATTGGTGGATGCCAAAAACTGGTCTTGATAAAGGTATTGCTAAGGTGTTTGAAGCGATGAGGAAGGAGTATGAAGGTAATTGATGTTTTTCCATTCTTCAACGAACTTGATATTCTTGAAATTAGATTAAACATCTTAGATCCGTATGTTGATTGCTTCATTCTAAGTGAAGCAACAAAAACATTCTCTGGACTAGATAAACCACTTTACTATCAAGAGAATAAAGAAAGGTTTGAGAAGTTTAATCATAAGATTATTCATAATATTGTAGAAGATACAACATCACCAGACCTACATCCATATCAAAGAGATGTTTTCCAGAAAGACAATATCAAGAAAGTAGTTTTGGATAACGTCTCTGATGAGGATGCAATTATTTGGAGTGATGTTGATGAGGTTCCTAACCCAAATGCAATTGAACAAATAGAATCTTTCTTTGAGCAGAATGCTATTTTTCATTTTGCTCAAGAAAACTGTATGGGATACTTGAATCTTGTTGAAGTTGGTGGTATAATTCGTGCTATGACTTCTGACTGGGACTATGAAGATAGACCCAGATGGTTGGGTACAAAGATGTTTGGAAAATCTATTCTTGAAAAATATACTTTGTCCGAACTCCGCAGTAAGCAAGAAAAAGAGTCTAATTATAGAATTTTTCCTGGTGGATGGCACTGGAGTTACGTCGGAAGTGAGGGTCTTTCCGTTGAAGAGAGAGTTCTGAAAAAGATTGAGTGTGCTGCACACTCAGAATTGAACACTCAACAAATTAAAAGTAATGTTGCACGGGTAAAAGATAACAAAGATCCTCTTGGTAGAGACTATGCAGTCTATCAACCTGTTCCTCTGGATGATTCATATCCCGAGTATATACTTAACAATAAAGAGAAGTTTGCAAGTTTGATCAAATGATTGTTTCTGAAATTTACGATGGTTCTGGTATAGGAAACCAGCTTTGGCATATCGTTGTGCCAAGAGTCATCGCAGAGCGAATGGGATATGATTGGGGTATTCAGAAGAAACCAACTACTCCATTTAAAGCATGTGCTTTCATGACTAACTTTGACATGGGTAAACCAGTCATTGGTGGTCACGGACCTGAGGGTGGACCTCCCGTTGAACTGCCAGAGGGTATTGAAACCTATTACATGGAGCGTAGGCAGAAGTATCCTCCCTACATGGGTGGAGAGGAAATGAATGTCTTTGATGAAGAACTTTGGAATGGACTCAAAGACAACACAAAGGTAGAAGGTTACTTCCAAAACATGTCTTACATTGATGATCGTCGTGATGACATCATTAAGTGGTTAGAATATGATAATAAGATCCTTGACTATTCTTCTGATGACATCTGTGTTATTCAGTTTCGTGGTGGAGACTATCTGACTGGTGCTTCTTGGGTTCCTCCTGAGTATTATCAGAATGCAGCAAAGCACATGCTGGAAAAGAATCCCAACATGAAGTTCGTTGTCGTGACTGACGATGCTCCTAATGCAAGGAAGTTCATTCCATTTGCAGAGGTTGTTGGTTCTGCTGTAATGGATGAGAAAGATCCCTATCAAGGTAGTATTGGTTGGTATGCTTATCCTGGTGGTCCTGTTGGGGTTGATTATTCTATTCTCAACACTGCTAAGAATGCAATTATCTCTTCTTCTACTTTTGCATTTTGGCCAGTTTGGACTAATAAAGATTGTGATGTAATTGCTCCCAAGTATTGGTTTGATTGGAAGACCTCTGAGGGATGGTGGAGACCCCATGAGTCTATCGTTGACGATTGGTATTGGTTAGACCGCGAAGGAGACTTAATGACGGGAGTTGAATGTAAGAAAGAATATGAAATGTACAAAGCATCAAGAGAATTTTATCGGAGTTTTAAATGATTAAAATTTATACCTGCTCTCATAACAGACCTGACTTTATTGCTCTTCAATATCAAACAATGAAGAGGCACATTAAAGATGATTTTGAATTCATCGTATGTAACAACGAAAGACCTGGTGGTGATGGTGGATATGATCCAAACAAAATCTCCCAGATTGATCAAATTTGTGAACAGATTGGTGTAAAATCTATTCGTGTTGAACTTGATCCAGAACTTCAAGTTCTTGGTGGTGCCAAGATGTTTGAGGGTGATAGTTATGTCAATGGTAATACTGCTTGTGCATATTCATTGACTTGGACTTGGAAGAAGCACATCATCAACAATGATTGTGTCTCTGTTTTTATTGACTCTGATATGTTCTTTATCAGAGACATCTCTTTTGAGAAAGAAATGGAAGGACACAACTTTGGTTATGTTCCATCATACAGATACAATAGTTTCTACCAAGATGAAAATAACAGAGGTGAGGTTGCATTCACCTATCCTTGGAGTGGTCTCATTCTGTTCAAACCACATGAGATGCCAAACCCAACTGAGTTGAGTTTTGGGTGTGGTTTTGTTGGGAACATTGCCACCGACGTTGGTGGTGAAGCATATGAATACGTACAGAAGTATAAGGATCAACTCAAAACCAAATACGTTGATCAATGGGGTGTGCTCGTTGATGTAGAAGCACCATTTGAAATCAATCTAAATGGTTGTGCTCAAATGTTTGCAAACTTCCAAGAGGGAACTGTAGAAATTAAAAACTACCAGGAGTCTAACGAAAAGACATTCCCACACCAGAAACAAAGAGATGCTTATTGGGAATACATCTATAAGAACTTTGTGAGCATTCTTAAGATTGGTGCTGAGAACAACTTCCCCAGACCAACCTTTGTGGACTTCTTGAAGTTTGAGCAAGATGATGATCTCATGCAAGATGCATTCATCTTCCATTATAAGAATGCTAGTAATACTCTTCCTTGGATGCAAGGAGACATTGGGGTTCAATACAACCAATACAAGACACAAGCTTTGAGTAACCTACTCAATCAATTTCAATTTCAAAAACGAATCTTAGGAGACTAAAATGGCAATTACTCATGATCAAATTAAAAAACTGGTTGGTGAAAAGGAAGAAGTAGTAATCTTTGAAATCGGATGTGCTGATGGAAGAGACACTAGGAAGTTTCTCCAAACCTTTGGGGACAATCTCAAACTCTACACTTTTGATCCAGAACCCGTCAACATCAAAGCACTGACAGTTCTTGGAACTCTGAATTGTGTTGATGAACTGAACGATGATATCATTCAAGATCCTAGAAACATCTTCCATCCTTATGCGATGTGTGAGGAAGATAAGACTCTTACCTTCAAACGTTCTAGAACTCTTGGATGTCCTGGTGGTGGATATGAAGTTGGTAGGTATTCTGGATCTATTCATGACCCAGTAAATCAAGCATCCATGTATACTGGAATTGTCTTTGATCAAACAGTAGAGGCAGAAGGTAGAAGTCTTGATTCTTTCTGCAAAGAGAAGTCTATTAATCACATTGATTTCATCTGGATGGATACTCAAGGAGCAGAGCGAGAAGTTCTTGCTGGTATGAAAGAAAATTATGCCAACATTGACTACATCTATACTGAGTATTACAATGAGGAAATGTATAAGGATCAAATTTATCTGGATGGTATTGTAGAGATGCTTTCTGAAAACTTTGATCTCCTGGCAACTTTCCCATTCGTTGATTGTCAGGGTGGTGATGCTCTGTTCAAAAACAAAAGGATTCCATGATTAGTGTTTATGGTGCATCTGGATTTGTGGGTAGTAGGTTTTGTAATCTCTACCCCGATCAAGTTGTAAAACAAGATAGAGATGAGAGAAAACCAAGAACAAAAGACATTCTTTACCTCATCTCTACAGTTGATAATTACAATGTCCATTCAAATATCACACTGGACGTTGAGACAAATCTAAAAGTTTTATGTGAAGTTCTTGATCATTGTAGAGAAGAGGACATCACATTTAATTTTATTAGTTCTTGGTTTGTCTATGGTGAACAAAATCTTCCAGCACCAGAGGATGCACATTGTCAACCAACAGGATTCTATTCCATCACAAAGAAAGCAGCAGAGGATTTATTAATCTCTTTCTGTAGAACATATGGAGTCAAGTATAGAATCATACGTCTTTGTAATGTTCTTGGTAAGAGTGACAACAAAGCATCTTTGAAGAAGAATGCTCTTGTTCACATGATCAGTCTACTGAAACAGAATGATGATGTGTATCTTTATGATGAAGGAACACCAATTCGTGATGTAATGTACATTGATGATGTGTGTAGAGCAATAAAACTAATATGTGATGAAGGAAACATAAACGAAATTTATAACGTGGGAAGTGGACAACCAACTAGGATTGGTGATATAATTGATATTGCAAAGGACTATTTGAAATCCGATTCGGAGATCAAATTTAAAGAAGCACCTGAGTTCCATAAGATTGTTCAAGCAAAAGATTTCTGGCTTGATACAACTAAGTTAAAGGACTTGGGATTTGAACAAGAGGTTACACTAGAAAAAGGTATTCAACTATTATGTCAGTGAAAGAAAAGGTAGCATCTTTTATTTCTGGTCTTCAAGAGGATGGAGAATCTCTCTTTCCATATCTCTGTAACTCAAACTATGTGAAGGGAGAGAGTAATATCTTTTACTCTGGACCTTACTGGGACAACACTGAGGTAGAGGCAGCTGTTACTACTCTCCTCACTGGTAAGTGGTTGCCTTCTGGTGGTGAGGTGAATAAGTTTGAAAAAGCATTCTCAAAGAAGTTTGGGTTTGAACACTCCATCATGGTGAACTCTGGTTCATCCGCAAACCTTGTGATGATTGCTGCACTCAAAAAGTATTTTGGGTGGGAAGATGGCGATGAAATCATCGTGTGTGTTTGTGGATTCCCAACCACCATTAACCCAATCATTCAGAACAATCTGAAACCAGTCTTTGTTGATATTGATTATTCTGATTTGAACTGGAATCTGGATCAGATTGAAGCAAAGATTACTCCTAAGACAAAGGCAGTATTTTCTTCTCCTGTTCTTGGCAATCCCTATGACTATGATCGTCTTCTTGAAATCTGCGAGAAGAATGATATTAAACTGATTGCTGACAATTGCGATAGTCTTGGAAGCAAGTGGAAAGGTGAATATCTCACCAAACACGCTGTTGCTGCTTCCTGCTCCTTCTATCCCGCACACCACATCTCAACTATTGAAGGTGGTATGGTCTCTTCCAACATCAAGGAAGTGATTGATATTGCCCGTAGTTTTGCCTGGTGGGGACGTGACTGCTACTGCGTTGGTCCTCAGAACCTTCTTGAGTGTGGTGTCTGTGGTAAGAGGTTTGATAACTGGTTGGAGGGATATGATCAGATTGTTGATCACAAGTATGTGTTTGGACAGATTGGTTACAATCTAAAACCAGCAGATCTTCAAGGGTCTATTGGCATGGTTCAGTTGGAAAAGTACGAAGACGTTCATCGTATTCGTAGAGAGAACAAGGAGCGTCTGCAAAAGATTTTTGAAAAGATTCCTGGTGTCCGTGTAATTAACGAACGTGAGGAAGCAGAAACCAGTTGGTTTGGTGTTCCCATTGTTTATGAGGAGAACAAAGCAAAGTTGGTTCAACACTTGGAAAATAACAAGGTTCAAACAAGGAACTATTTTGCTGGCAACGTTCTGATGCACCCTGCATATCGTCACATTGAAGACTATGCAAACTATCCAAATGCATGTAAAGTTCTGGACAATGTTTTCTTCGTTGGTTGTTCTCCTGTTATTACCAATGAAATGATTGACTTCATTGAAGAAGTTGTTGATGCATTCATTGAGGAGAACCATGCTTGATCTGAGTAAGATTACTCTAATTGCCATTGATAATACTCCAAGAATTGGGAATACTATCAAGGCAATTTACACTTGCATGGATCAATGTAAGTTTGGAGCAGTTAAACTAATTACTTCCTCAGAGTATGTCTCTCAATACTCTGAGGAACTTTCTTCTGATGGCATTACTACAGAAGAAATGGTCTATCCAATTACAGATATAAATCTATACAGTAAGTATGTTTTATATGAACTGCACCAACATGTTGATACTGAATTTTGTTTGATGATTCAAGATCATGCATTTATCATTAACCCAGATGCATGGACAGATGAGTTTCTTGAGTACGATTATATCGGTGCTCCTTGGCCTTATAGTGAAAATTCTTATCTAACACCTTTTAATGAACACATCAGAGTAGGAAATGGTGGGTTCTCTTTGAGAAGTAAAAAACTTTTAGAGGTTCCATTAAAGGTGGAGATCCCATTTGATTGTACAACTGGAGATTTCTACAAACATTTCAATGCAAATAACTTTGCTGAAGATGGTAATATCTGTGTTCACAATCGTCATCTATTTTTAGAACAAGGGTGTAAGTTTCCACCACTTGAACTTGCAGTTGAGTTTTCATATGAAACACCCCTTCCAGAAAATCAAGGAATAACACCTTTTGGTTTTCATGCAAACCTTCCACCAACAGTTATTATAGAGGAATAATTATGATCGGATACAATAGACTTGGATCAAATGGTCGTCTGGGAAACCAGATGTTCCAGTATGCAGCACTGAGAGGTATTGCAGCAAACAGAGGATACGAATGGAAAGTTCCTTCTCCTGAAGGTCCTCATCAAACTAACTATGGTTTGTTTGATTGCTTTGATATGTCTGGTGTGACTGATAATAATCTAGGATTAGTTCCACAGAACTTCCCAACTTACAAAGCATCCACTGGTTCTTTTGATGAGGAGTTCTTCAACAATTGTCCTGATGATTGTAACATTGAAGATTACTTTCAAACTGAAAAGTATTTTCAAAACATCAGCGATGAAATTAGAAAGGACTTTACTTTCAAAGCAGAGCATCTGGAACCATGTAAGAAGTTCATGGAACAGATTGGAAATGCCATCTTCCTTCATATCAGGAGAGGTGACTATGTGAATCTTCAATACTATCATCCTCTATGTGAAATGGAATATTATGAGAAGGCTCTAGAGCAGTTTGATAGTGACATTCCTGTTCTGGTTTTCTCTGATGATATTCAGTGGTGTGCAAAGCAAGAACTATTTGAATCTGATAGGTTCCTTCTTTCGGCAGATAATGATAGATATGCACACGTACATCTGGATGCAGATGGTCAAATGCGTCATTCTCTGATTCCATACACCGACTTGTGTCTGATGAGTCTTTGCTCTGGTGGCATCATGGCAAATAGTTCTATGAGTTGGTGGGGTGCATGGTTGATTGAAAATCCAACTCTTCCTATCATTGCTCCTAAGAAGTGGTATGGTGAGGCTGCTTCTGTTGATGATGGAGATTTGATTCCTGAAAGATGGACTAGAATCTGATGCCAAAAATATCCATTGCTATTCCAGTATATGTGACAGATTTTCAAGGGGTTCAGCACTTAGCAGAATCTCTTGAAAAAATTAAAAGGCAAACCTTCACTGATTTTGAAGTTGTATTGTCCGACAACTCTCCCAATGAACTAGTAAGAGAAATTTGCTCTGACTATTCAGAAAAGTTCTCTTTAATCTACCAGAAAAACTTGGACTATGTTGGGATGTCTGCTAATTCAAATCATGTTATGGACATGTGTAGTGGAGAGTATATAAAAATTCTTCACTGCGATGATCTTCTTTTCTCCGATTTGGCACTAGAGAAAATTGTTGAGGAACTTGATAAGAGCGATAAGTATTGGTTAGTGAATGGATTCAATCATACATATGACTGCATTAGTTTCTTTGACTCAAGAGTCCCCGAGTATCCAGATCATTTGTTAGTTGGAAATAATCTTCTTGGTTGCCCAACAAACGTAACCATCAGGAATAAAGATCTTGAATACTTTGACACAAAGGTCAAAACAAGTATGGATCATGAATGGTATCATCGTCTTCGTATGAAGTATGGTATGCCACTCATAGTTAATGATGTTCTTACAACTAGCAGACAGCACAATAATAATGCAACATCAAAACTCACCTTTGACATTGTTGTAGAAGGTGATGGCAGGTCTTGGCAATTCATTCAAAGTGAGTTAGAATACTTGCAAGAGAAGCATTCAGAATTTTTTGAAAACTGGGAATATCCAAATGGTTGATCTATCAAACGCAACTTTTATTATTCCACTTAGAATTGAATCAGCAGATCGGATGAGAAATATCATCACTCTGCTGTGTTTTTTATTTGGGAACTTTGATACTAATGTCATTATAAAAGAGGTTGATTCCGAACCTGTATTTGAGGAGAGTGTTTTACCTCAAGTAAAGGAGTTTATTGGCAGAGACATTAACCTGACTCACATCTTTGAGAAGTCAGAAGATCCAGTGTTCTATCGTATGCACATTCTTAATGAGATGCTTGCGATGTGTAAAACTGATGTAGTCATCAATTATGATTGTGACGTTCTGATGCCAGTGCCTACATACACTATCGCATACAATTCTATTTTAGATGGGACATGTGATGTTGTTTACCCATACGGACATGGAAATTTCCAGAAACAAGTTCATGTAACAGACGAAGTTGTATCTGATTTTCTGAATGACGACTTTGATTTTTCAATCTTAGATAATAAATCTAACATCAGTAGTTCTGATTTTGGGTGGGTTCAATTCTTCAATCGTCAATCATACATTGAAGGGGGAATGGAGAATGAAAACTTTAGGGGATCTTCTCCAGAAGATAAAGAAAGATATTTTAGATTTACTACCTTAGGATATAAGGTTGGCAGACTTGACAACTGGATTTATCACCTGGAACATAGTCGTGGAAATAATTCTTGGCCAAATTCTGTAAGAGGAAATCCTTACATGGCACAGAACTTTGAGGTTTGGAACTATCTGCAAACTTTAAACAAAGAACAACTTAAAGAATATTATTCAAAACAAGAGTATCTGAAGAAATATGCTAGCATTTAATCACATAGGAAGTCTTGGAAGACTTGGTAATCAAATGTTTGAGTATGCTGCTCTACGTGGCATTGCTGCTAGACATGGATATGAATGGTGCATTCCTACTCCAGACAGAAAAGGAATAGAAAACTATAGTCTTCATGAATGTTTCAAATTAGCATCCAACAGGAATGAGGGTGTTCCTGATTGCCCTTATGCACAGGAACCACACTTTCATTTCTCTGAAGAATTGTTTGAGAAGTGTCCTGACAATGTAAGTCTCTATGGATTTTTTCAATCTTGGAGATACTTTCAAAACGTTGAGAAGGAGTTGAGAGAAGACTTTACTTTCTTGGATCATCATCTTGAACCATGCAAAGCATTCTTGGAGGAGTTTGAGGGTCAAGAACCTATCATGCTTCATGTGCGTCGTGGAGACCCAAATCTAGTTGATCCAAGAGGATTTAAGTGGGCATATGTCAACTGCTCTGATCAACATCCTGTGCAGTCTATTGATTACTATGAGAGGGCTTTGAGTCACTTCAATGACAATCAACCAGTGTTTGTTTTCTCAGACTCTGCTGAATGGGTGAAGGAGCAAGAGTTTTTCTCTGGTGATAGGTTTATGATTTCTGAACCCCAAGATAAGTATGGTGATGGATCTTTCTTACCATATGTTGATTTGTGTTTGATGTCTCTTTGTTCTCATGCTATTATTGCTAATAGTAGTATGAGTTGGTGGGGTGCATGGTTGCAAACCAATCCTAATAAAAAGGTTATTGCTCCTCAAATGTGGTTCGGTCCTGCGTATGCTGACAAGGACACCAAAGACTTGTATTGTCCCGATTGGATTTTGATGTAATGTATGTTTCTTCTTGCCCTCTTAGAGTATCTCTCTTTGGAGGTTCAACTGATAATCCATACTTTGTAGAGAAGTATGGGTATGGTGCTGTGATTAGTTTCACTTGTGACCTTAAAACATATATCACTCTGCATGAAGATAAGTTCGGATACAACATGCAGGGTCACAAGTACATTGTGAACTATTCAAAGAGAGAAGAAACTGATTACATTGCTGACATCCAGAATGATTTGGTAAGAGTTGTCCTTAATCATTTTGGATCTTTCCCATTGACTGTGAGTATGACTAGTGATGCATACTCACAAGGAAGTGGTTTGGCATCTTCTTCATCATACTTGATTAGTTTGATTAAGTGTATGTCAATGTTCAAGGGAATCAACATGACCGATGTTGAGATATGTTCTCTTGCATATGATTTGGAAAGAGAATTCAATCCATACTGCGGATACCAGGATCCTTATGGATGCGGTATCGGTGGGTTCAAGAGAATTGAATTCCAACGTGGTGGAATTGTTAAGTATGATTTCCAAACAACAGAACTTTTTGAAAACTATGATATGCACCTGGTCTTTACTGGTGTCACTAGAAACTCAAAAGGTATCTTGAAGGAAGTGAGTGATAATCTTGATAAGATTCCACCACTTCTTGACACGCTTGAATCTGCATATGATTGTCTATCGGAAAAAAGATATGACGAGTTCTTATATTATCTGAATAAGAGTTGGGAACAAAAGAAAATGACCAGCTCTTCAATCAATGAAAATTCAATGATAAAAACCATTGATCAATACTTACTAAATAATCCACTTGTCATTGCTCATAAATTATGCGGTGCAGGTAATGGTGGTTTCTTTTTGACTTTCTCCGAAAAAGACAAATTGACATTGCCGTATTCATCAGTTAAAATTAATGTATCCCCTGACGGAGTAAAAGGTAAAAAGTTATGATTAGATTAGAAACAGAACATCCTGTTGCGGTTGAGTCCCCAGATCATATTGCACCAGTAGGAACTGTAGACGATAATACGACTGATATTGATTATATTAATGCAGTAAAAGAACACTTTGGTAACAAGCAAATTCGTGTTCTTGACTTGGGATGTGCTGGCGGACAGCTGATCGCAGACTTCATTGATAGGGGTGATATTGGTGTTGGTCTGGAAGGATCCACCAATGCTAGAGAGCGTGGTGCTGGTAAGCACAACTGGGACAAGTATGGTGATAAGAACCTGTTTACTGTTGACCTCTCTAAGCCTTACCAACTTTTTGAAGATGACAAGGAAATGAAGTTTGACTTCATTACTACTTGGGAAGTTGTGGAGCATATCGCTGAAGAAGATCTCCGCACTTTCTTTGAGCAGATTCGTAATCACCTCACTGATGATGGTGTTTTCTGCTGCTCTGTTTCTGTTGTACCTGATGATGTGGGTTGGGTCAATGGTAAGTTCCTGCGTAGACACCAGTCTGTCTTCAATTGTGTGAAGTGGATCAACCTTCTGTTTGATTGTGGATTTGAACTGGCATTTGATCCTGCTTGGCCCCCTACTCCTGTTGGCATTCAGTATCCCCATCATCCTGGCATCCCTCAAGGTGTTGCTGCTCGTCCACAAGGTCTGTTCTTCGGTTATCTCTTTGGAGATGCTCTGTTCAGAATGCACACCACTTACGGAAATAGCATCTTCTTCTGCCTGAAGAAAAAATGATTAACCCATTCACTGAGTACATTGAGGCACTTCAATGTGCCCATATGGGAAATGAGTTTCAAAAGTTTCAAGAAGCATTTGATTCTCACAGCAGAGTTATTATCTTGGGGAATGGTGGCAGTAACTCTGTTGCCTCTCACATTTCCCAAGATTATATGAAGTTTCGTGGAAAGAAAGTATCTATTCTTTCTGATCCATCAATGCTTACCATGCTCACCAATGACTTTGGGTATGAAAATGCATACCAAAAGTTCTTGGAATATTATGTTGAGAGCGATACTCTTGTTATCATCATGAGTTCTGGTGGTGAATCTGAGAATATGTTAAATGCTCAGGAATGGTGTGAAGTTAATCGGATTGACTATGGCGTTCTGACAGGATTCAGTCCAGATAATAGTCTCAGAACAAGAGCAACCAATGCTCTTTGGAATTACTACATTAGCAGTGAAGACTATGGTGTGGTAGAATGTGTTCATCAAATATTTCTTCATGGAGTTGTATGAGATATTGCTTTGATATTGATGGCACTTTGTGTCATACTCCTGATAATGAATTGGGAAAACCAGATTATTCTAATGCCATTCCTCTACCGTGGATGGTAAGAGAAGTTAATCGTTTGTATGATCAGGGTGATCACATCATCATGATGACTGCTCGTGGACGTGGTTCTGGTATTGATCATACTGAACTGACAAAAAACCAACTTAAGAATTGGGGAGTCAAGTATCACGAACTGGAACCAATGTTCCACAAACCAACAGCTGATCTCTTTATTGATGATAAGGGGATTGAAGCAAATAAGTGGGCAGCATCTCAACCAAAACTAAAAGGAATTATTGCTGGTGCTTTTGATGTGATTCATCCTGGATACATTCGCATGTTCCGTGATGCCAAAATGCACTGCAATCATTTGACAGTTGCACTTCATGAAGAT
>Ga0208162_1001067_pt1 | contig 14778 bp, 9 predicted proteins | sample CB_VirMetaG_4_FD_184539 | JGI IMG/M metagenome (GOLD analysis project Ga0208162, IMG submission 184539) | Freshwater to marine saline gradient viral communities from Chesapeake Bay - CB_1508_1M Viral MetaG (SPAdes) (version 4) | ecosystem: Environmental > Aquatic > Marine > Coastal | place: USA... | reverse complement strand
GAAACACATGGTCGCCACCAATAACATGAATAGCTTCATGGTAATGCTTATCAAAGTCTTCATCAAAGTACATGTCAACAACTTCTTGACTGACAGGTGTACCAACTTCCCAAGTGTACTCAGGGTCGCTAGGCTGACATAGATGTCCAACACCAAGAGTTTTATAGCCTAGACTATCTTCATAGATTGCTAAGACTTCACCTTCGTGTCTCTTTATTTCAGCTTTACAAAGTTCCCTGTTCATTATTTTCTTTTTTCTTTTAACCACAAGAACAAGAATAGTAAAATTAAAGCAGGTTGTAAAATTACAAAAATTAAAATGTTTGCCCAATAGTATCCTATACCTGTAGTATTACCTATAAAAGACAACACATTTACACACCAATAAAAAAATGATTCAATCATAGTTTTCCTAAATTAATTTTAACTTTACTTCCACTACCAGAACCGCTTCCTAAATAAGTACCTATTTTACGTAAACCTGCGTAATTTAAGGGATTTTTAATAATTGTTTTCATGTCATTTACAAAAGTATTAAAATCTCTTTTTGTATCAGCATCATTAAAATTATACTGGTCTTCAATAATAGTATTACCATCAGAATCTTCATAAAAACTAGCTTGACCTATTGTTGTTTTTAATGCATAACTAGGATTTTCAAAAGAACGTTTTATAACATCTACAGCTCCGCTTCCAACACCTCCAACATCCATATATTGTTTACCTTCTTCTGTTGTGCCATAATCTTTATATTCTATTATTTTAGAGTCTCTACCTTTAGCTCGTCTTACAACATCTTTTAAGGCATTTAATTCGTCTACATCTAATGCTTGTTCAGTTAAATCTTCATCACCACCAAAAATATCATATATAAATTGTCTAGCATTAATTGGAAGCAGTCTTTCTCTTTGAGTTGGTTTTTCATTTTTAGAAGTAACCTGCTGTAATTTTTGTTTAGCCACTTCAGACTTGACATTTACCAAAGTATCAGATGAACTCTCTTGACCCTGTTTTTGATATTGTTGCTTAATGTTTTGTAACTTTTTATAATCTTCAGACGGTATATTATTTACTTTTTTATCTTCTTGTTTCTTTTGAGTTGGAACATTTAATTCTTGCCCAGCAAATATAACATTTCTATCATCAATATTTTTGTTAGCATTTAATAACTCATCAATACTTACACCAAACTTTTTAGATAAGCTCCACAGTGTATCGCCTTTTTGAATCACATAGCCACCCTTTTTAAAACCTAGTCTATCCATTTGCTCAGAATAGGGAGAACCTGTAAATGGGTCAACTCTATCAGCAGGGTCTTCTTTTGTATATGGAACAACATCAGGTCCTTCTACTAGACCGCCTGTTGCGAATAGTGGGATATTTTCTACAGGTTTTTCTACTTTAGGTTTTTTTGCTCGTGTCAGTCCTAGTGAATCATCGACATCTTTTGCAGCTTTTTTAATTGCTTTATATCCTTCAGGGTCTAGACTTCTTAATGCTGCAATGCCCGGAGCTTCATCAACTGCAAAACTTAATGGACCTGTCCAGTCATCAAAAAATCTAAATATATCATCTACCGCAGGACCTGTAAACCTTTGAATAATAGACCTTGCAAAATTATCGTATTCTAAGCCTTTCTGTGTTCTATATAATTGTTCAGTTGGTCCTAGTAATCCAGTTCTAATAGCAGCATCTTTAATTTCGTCTCCAATATCTTTTTCACCACTTTCTATATCTTCTAAATTTTTACCGCCTGTTCTAAGAGTATTACCAAACATAGCAATACCAATCATAGCTGTAGTTCCTCCTATAGCCCTTGGTATACCATCAATATTCTTACCTCTAACATCTTTAGAAACTTCTCTTATTGCATTTTTCAATACAGTATTACTGAAAGCAGTAGGGAAACCCATTAATCCAAATGCCCATCTTGTTGAAGGCATAGAATGCCACAATGGTTTTTGGTTAGCAGCAGCTGTAGGGTTCATAACAACTTCATCTACATAACGTGCAGCACTTGGTAAAAGTTGCTCATCGTAAAAAACACCGCTTGGCTTTCCCCCACCTTGTACCCACTTAATACCATCATCAACATTAACGCCTAATTCTTTTAATTCGTTTTCTAGTCTAGTGCGTTTAGTTTTATTTAAAGTTTTACTGGTAGATAGTTCATACAAGTTATCATAAATTTTAGACTTACCAACATTGAAAGATACAAGCTGAACAAATCTTGTCCAGTCATGCAACATATTTAATTTAAAAAATTTGTTCTGTGCCTGAGTTGCTCTTCTGCTGAATCCTTGACCATACATAGCAAGTGACCTATCTTCATTTGCTCTGTTGACAGCCCTGTTAAATCTATTTAATTCTTTTAAACTTTCAGGTCTAGCATCAGCAACATCCTTTTTGACAACATCATTCCACCACATTTTTCTATAATCATTTGCAGTTTCCCATAAAATACGTACACCGCCTTTGTCAAGTTCTGTCTCGCCTTTCTGAGTAAGTTTTTTTCCAGCTCCCCTAACCAGTGGAACCGCAATCTCTGAGAAACTTGTAATGGTTGCAAACGGTAGTAATGCTAATTGGTTTCCTACAAGTGCTACATCACTAGCAGCTCTTAAAAATGCATTATCAATTTGTTTTACTTGTCCAGTTGTAACAAGATAAATATTTTCTAAACTTTTTAATTCTGAAGACGTTAAAGATTTACCTTTAGCTTTTAAATCATCTTGAATAGGCTTAATAAATCTTTCTACAAATTCATCTAAATCTTCTCCTAAATATTTTTTACGCTCTATAAAAGAAGATGCTTGATGTATATAGTCTCCTAATAAACTTTCAACATTATTATCTAAATAATCTGCTATATTATTTTCATCTATATTAGTAAGCTGTCTTTCTTTTGTTAAACCGGGAACACGTTTTTCAAAAGCAGGTGCCCTCGCACCACCCTTACCAAGCGTAGCTAATTCAACATAACTTTTACCCGTTACAACACTTGGGTCAATTATCTCTGTTAGTAAATCAATAACTTCTTGATTGGTTTTCAAACCTTCTTTTTCTTTTAATTCTTTAACAAGTTTTCCTTCAATACCTTTTTCTAAATTACGTATTTCAGCTTTTACTTCACCATATGAAAAACCTCTAGGTAAATAATTTTTAATAAATCCAATTTCTAATCCACTAGCTTCAGCATCATTTCTAATATCATCTAAAAGCTTTCTTAAATCTGTACCAGCTTTTACAATATCATCAGTTGTCTTATCTGTAAGATTAAAAGCTTTTTCTAAAGATACCGTTTCTTTACCAACTTTAACAGTTTTTTGACCTGTTCTTAAATAATATGCTAATGCATCATTAGTATTATCGTCTATCCTTTGGTATCTAAAAAAACTTTCCTTTTCTGCTTTAGGTGCATCTTTAAAAGGAATTTTAAAAAATGCATCTCTAGACCCAAGCTTTGGAACCATAATTTTACCTTTGGTTTTTAGGGGGTCAAGGATAGCTTTTAATTGTTCGCTTCTTTTACCAACCATGTTATTAACATGTTCGTAGAAACTTCTTTCTGAAACTTCTTGAGCTAAATCATATCCTTTAGCAGTAATACTTCTATCTGTATCATACCTAAATAATTTTATAAGTTTGTCAAGTTGTTCACTTTCTCTCATCTTTTCAACAAACTTTGTTGTAGGCTTATTTACAAATGCTGAAAGTTTTCTAATGTTTGGTGTTACTGCATCTATAACTTCATCAAACTTTTCAATTCCTTTATCAAATATACCGCCTTTGTAATCTTCATTACCATCAATTCTTGCAGCCCTTCTCTCTTGTACAGACTTACCAAATTTTGAAATACCAGCACCGGCTCCTCGAAACAACACAGGAGCAGCAGCACTTAATGCTCCAATCGCAGCTGTTTCTTTTAGATTAACATCTTCTCGTCTATCCGTGTTTACATCAATATTTTGCTGTGCAAAATTATTTGTACTCCCATATATAAATCCTTCAGTACTTGCTAAAGCTGTCTGAGCATTTTTACTTAAAGGTGCTTTTAATTTTTGACCGGGAATTTTTGCAACGCCTTTAGCCACTCCTTCAGCTATTTCTTTATTTGCTAATTTTTTTAAAGCTGTTTGAGCAACCTTGCCTGACGCAATTCTTGTTGCTGCTGAAGCACCGCCAGTCCACGGAACCAATAACAAACTAGCCAACATAGTTGGATCTGTAATCATTTCATAACTTATATCACCAGCAGCTAGTGCCCAGTCCTTAAAACCTCCTAACGAAGCATTATCAAACTTACTACGTAGATACTGATAGTCTGCTTTTTGTTGAGGAGTAAATTTTTTGCTTTTACTATAGACCTCCATAGCATCGCCTAAATTCCAATCTGAACCCCTGAAATATTCAAACAAGTCGTCTGGTGTTTCTCCCTCACCTAACGATTCTAAAAATCTTTCAGTAACGTTGTTGAACTCTTGGTCCTTTCTTAAGTCTGATAATGTATACTTCTTTGAAGGCGTATACGTACCTATTGAAAAATCAGACTTATATTTTTTCTTGTCAAAATCCGCTGCTGTTGTCATAAAATTCTATTGAGTTATTGTAACAAAAGGAACCCAAACAAATTCATTATCTTTTTGTTGAGCTATAAAATCAATTTCAAAACCTTCTTCTGCAACTGTAAACTTCTTACCTTGTCTTGGAACCATATTTCGCTCTACTCCATTTTCATCAGTGTAGCTTTTATTTTGTTGCATATAATTATATTGATTTAAATTATCAGCATATTGTTGTGCAGTCTCAGGAAGAATTGGTAAATTTTCTACGTCTGGATTAACATATTCTACAGAATGTGTAGTTTTACCTCCTCCCCACCACCAGCTTGTGTCTTCTTCGCTACCACCAGTACCTTTGCTTATGCCTTTTAATTGCATATTAAATGATTTTTCATAAGCCTCAACTTCATCCATATCATATCTGTTCTGAAGAACTGCTGCTCCTCTAATTACATTTGATATAAATACAGAAGATTGTCCAGTTGCATCAGTACCATCAGTACCAAAATCTCCATCTAGTAAAGCTAAATCACTGCTTAAATCATCGCCAATTTTACTATTAATAGAAGCAACAACTGCTTTTCTATTAAACTCATTTGTAATTTCATCTTTAGCATTTATTTCATCACGTGTAATTCCCATAGCTACATCGTATAAATCTCTTTCTTTTGCAGTTAAAAAATCTGTAGGGTCTGCATCCGGTCTTCTAGATTTTATAGCTTTTACTTTTGTAAATGTTTCCATAAAATCACCAATTTGTGTTTGTTGAATATCTTTTAACGCAGGTATTCCTGAAGGATTAATACCATACTGGTACATCTCTTCAACATCTGCTACAGTTAAATTTTTAGTACTGGCTGCTTTATTTTTTAAATTTGCAACTTTATTCGTGTACTGCTGTGCACTTGTTAAATATTCATTAGGTTGTATATCATACTGAGCAGTTGTTTTAGCTACAGCAGCATTAAATGAATTTAAATATTGCTGAGTTTCAGCTTCTGTCTTTTCTAAAATTTCATCAGCACTATCTCTAATTCCTAACACATTACCAAATACATTTTTTAAGAACCCAGCATTTTCAGGATTTAATTGTCGTTTAGCTTTTGATGCTATTTTTTCATAAGGAGCTAATAATTCTTCATAAGTTTTTTTAGTTTTTAAACTTCCTTCAAATTTACCAGTAGTATATCTATCTAATAATTTTGCGTAATTATCTGCTTCTTGCTGATAAGTTTCTTGAATTTTATTTTGAGATAAATTACCATACTTATTCATAATATCTAAACGTAGTCCTTCTTGCCAATCCTTTTGACCACCTGAAGTATACGTATTATGTTTAGCCATAAAGTTTGTATAATCTTCAAACTCTTGTTTAATTTTAGAACGTGCTACAGTATCGTTTTGTGTAAAAGCATCAAATTTCTTTTGCATTTTATTCTGTGTAAGTATATCACCTAAACCAAGAAACAAAGCACCTGCTAAATATTTTGTGGCTTTCTTTTCTTTCTTTTTTCTAGAGCCAATAATATCTCCGGCTATATCTCTAAAAGAACCTGTTTGTACTCCTAATAAAGAATCTCTATTTGTTCTTTTATCGTTCTGTGTTAATAATTCAAATATACTAGCCATTATTTTTCATCCTCTGTTCTATCTAATAAACCTTTAACTTGAGGTATCTCTTCAAGTTTTTCTTTTATTTCATTAGGTAAGCTGTTTTCTTTTTTAAAATCTTTTTCAATTGTGGAAAGTTTTACTTTCTCTATCGCCTGTTGAAATGTTTTCATTTGAGTATCAGGATCATCAACAGATGGATTATCATCACTTGATAAAACCATTTCATCTGATTCTAGTCCGTACATTTCACCAATAGACATAATCATATATGTCAGAGGTTCTGCTAATAACAACATTAAATCCGGATTCCATTTACCCTCCAAAAATCCTGTATATAAAATAGCAGAAGCAATATCAAAGATAGGAACCTCTCTAGCTAATGCAGTTGTTAAATTATCAAAAGCATCTTCTTCTAATAAATTATCATAAATATATATTAAGCATTCTTTAACAGTTGAAAATTGTGTAGGTTGCTCCCAAGCATAAGGTTGTTCAGGGTCATTTGTTAAAGACTGACCGGGTATAGCTCTATCAAAATTAGAAATTAAATCTAATCCTTTTTGCTGCCTTTCAAGTTTATCAGAAGTTAATTGTATCATTATCTTATCCTACATTTGGTAACGGTAAAATATTTTGACTAAATAAAGGTTGGCTAAATGCACCTAAAAAGTCAGGAGTTACATTACCGTATAAATTTTGCTGACTTAAATTTTGAAAACTATTATATTGTTGTCCAGTTGTTTGACTTATCATTGGAGCAACTTCTTGCATATAATAAGACTGAGCTGCTTCAGGTGTAGGTTGACTAACCACTTTACCAGCTCTAGGAATGGATACATCTTCATCCCCAATTAATCCTAAAGCTTTACCAGCCCCTGTCATGACTTGAGACTCTACGTATCCAGTTGTCAAGTCTACAGCACCTTCAGTAATACTTTCAGGAGTTAACAAATCTGTGTAATGATCTTTTAAAGCGGTTCCTATATCTCTAAAGAAATCACCAGTTGCTTGAGTAAAAGTACGAGCCGGTTCAGTTGCAACTTTAGCAGTAACGCTAGATAAATCTACTTTACCTTTTAATTGTGTAATACTATTCTCTGCTAATTGATCTAAACTTCCAGAAACAGTATTATCAATAATAGCATTACTTGTATCTAATGCAGCTTTTGCCATATTACCAGCACCAGTTTCTAACGCACTTGTTGTAGCAGTTTCAGCTAATTGAGTTGTAGCTTGTTCAGCTAGTTTGGTTGTAGCTTGTTCAGTTACTTTCTCTGTTGCAGCTTGTGCAAGTTTTTCACCGGCTGCTTCAGTTAAACCAACACCTGCTTGTGATGCCGAAGCTGCTGCCGTTCCTCCGCTAAACACTCCTTGTATGGCTTGTACAGCGTAAGGCATTGCCATCATTAAACCTACAGTACCAATTGGACCAAGTTTATCGAAAACTTTACCAACTTTTGCAAGTACGCTTTTAACACCTTTTTTAATTTGTTTAAACTTTTTTCTTAAAAATCCCATGTTTTATCCTATTCCAAAACTTCTTACCAATGATGAAATTAAACTTAAAGTAGAATCGTCATAATTTTCCCCAGCCTTACCCTCATTAGCGATAGCTGTTGCAAGTATTTGAGCAACCCTATTCTGTTCATTTTCAGCAGCTCTAAAATCAAAGTCAGCTTGATCACGTAGTTCTTGCCACAAGAAAGACATTGATTGTGAACTTAAATTAAATGCATTCATAGCGTTTTGCATATTGACTTGGTTCTGTGCAGCTGTATTAATTGTATTAGCCTGTCTTCTCCACTGCACGTTAGAAGCTTCAACAGCTGCTGCATTCTGTGCATTCCATTGATTCCTTGCAAAGTCTTGCTGACTGTTGAATTGATCAACCTGTGTAAGCAACTGAGCATTAAACTTGTTTAAATCTGCTTCTCGTTGTGCATCTCTAGCAGCAGCAGCGTTAGTTTGTGTAGCATTAAACTGAGACATTGCATTCATTTGTGAAGCATTAAACTGACTTGTCTGTGCAGCTAACCCAACCATAAACTGATTAGTTTGATTCTCACTTGTAGCATTAAACTGAGCAGCAGCGTTTTGTGCAGCTTGATTGCTTAATAATCTTTGTTGATTTTGTTGAGCTTTTAATATATTAGCTTGTTGTTGATTATTAAGATTAGTCATATCCATTTGTAAAAATGCTTGAGCATTGGTAATGGCTAACTTAGTTCTTTGATCTGCATCTGCTAGATTTCTTTGAGATAATAAAGCAGCATCTTGAATCACAGCTTGTTGTTCGTTACTTGCATCTGTTAATCCAACAGTCTGTAAAAACTTACTATTAGATAAAGCTATCTGTTGATCAGAACTAAACTGAGCCATATCCATTTGGAAAACGTTTTGAGCATTTGTCAAAGCTGTTTGCTGTCTTCTAGCTGCATTAGCTTCAGCTTCTTGAGCCTCTATACCACGTTGCTGTGCAACACTAGCTTGAATAGCTTGAGCATTAGATTGTGCAATTGGCATAGCTGATTGAATAAGGGCATTGACCAATGAATCTCTACCAACAGTTGAAGCAGATAATCCTCTCTGTGCTAACATCTGTTCTACTTGAGATACAGCAGGTCTAGCCCATGTAGGTATTTCGCCTTCTTCAATACCAGCTAACAAACTATCAAGTTGATTTGACACTAAAGCTTCTTCAGGTAATCCTTCAATAATACCACGCTGTTGTTCACTAAAGTCAGCTAGTCTCATTTCTAAAGCTTCAGGGTCATTACCAAGCTCTGCAATATCTGCTTCGCTTAGTCCAGCGTTTGCAAGTTGTTTCTTAGCCCTAGTAATTCTTGCTAAAGAACTACCAGCATTAACAGCAGCAGTAGACTTAGCACCCTCACTCAGTGCTCCAATAACTCTTTCTGTTAAAGCACCTTCAGGTATTTCAACTTCAGCAGCTTCAATAGGTGCAACTCTTTCTACACCGGCAGCTCTTGCAATAGCTTCATCAGATACTTTACCGGTTGCTACATCTACTTTAGCATCAGGAGTAACTGTAGCTGCTGTCATTTTTGCAGCTGTTACTGGACCCATAATAGGTTGTCCTTGTTCATCAGTACCTATCTGTATTTGTGGTACTTCTGCTCTAGCTACTTTATCTGCTGCTACTGTGGTAACCTTTTCTGGTCCAACAGCTCCTGCTTGAGTTGCAGTAACCTCTGTTGGCTCTGCCATAGTTGTAACTTGTTGTGGTATTTCACCACTAACAGCAGTTCCTGCTTCTTCAGAAACACCGGGAATAACAGCAGCTTCAGGAACCTGTCCTTGAGCAGCAGCTTGTACTTGTTCAGCAGTTTGTTGGATACGTGCTGTACGTTCAGGACTTGCAGTACTTTTTAAATTTTGTTGCCCTTGAGTTTGTCCTGTTCCTATATTATATACATTACCGTTTCGATCTATTCTCCACCCCGCAGCCGATGCTTCTGCTGCACTTGCAAATCCTAAATTTTGCCACCAAATACCAGTACCGCCAGTACCGCCAGTACCGCCAGTACCGCCAGTACCACTACCGTTATCTGTTCCTAGATACTCTTCAATAACTTCGCCAGTGTCTGGGTCTATAACTGGATTACCCCTAGCATAACCAACCCTACCACCGGCACGATAATCTTGTCTTTCAGCAGCTACTCTAGCTCTGCCACCAGCATATTTTTTAGTTCTTTTTTTCTTTTGGTTATGTTTTGCCATTCTTTTTCTTCCTACGTGTTAAAGTCTTCAAAAGCTTTGAAGGTACAGTAGTAATAGATATAACTAAAGTCGAAGCAGGAAACTTCTTAGTCTTTTTACTTTTTTTAGTGTTCATCTATTATTTTACTGTCTTTCAAACAATTTGTCAAGCTTTTCATCAATTTTTGTTATACGCTCCATAAGCATTTCAAAGTCGTCTTTGAGTTCTTGCTTAGTCACGTATTCTCTTGCAAGTTCTTCACGAGTCCTGTTCAGCAGTATACCGATTCTTTGTATCTCGTTACTGTTCTGTCTAATGCTATAAAGCAGTGGAGCCAATACAAGTGTTATAAAAACATTCCAAACTATGTAAGCCGAAAGCTCCATGATAGACTCCTCTAAGTTATGCGACTAATTGTTTTGTTACAGAAGCTGGTGTAATCAATGCAGCGATTTGTGCATCCAATCCATCTTTAAGGTTTTGTACAGCTTCTTCACCCATAGCAGCTTCAACCCAACCTTCAACAGTAGAGCTATCAACGCTATCAAAGTTTATGAAGCTTGAAAGGTCTGAAGTATCAAGGCTTTGAGTACCATAGACACTAGAAGTCCAGTTATTGCCTTCAGAGTCTTGGTTAGCATCGTCTTCAGCATTAAGCCTCCAATGCACGTTAAAAATTACATCATCATTACTGTCGATAGTTTTGGTGTCTACTGTAGAGACGTTCCAAGTATAAGTAATTGCCATTTTTATTCTCCTTTAAATTTTATGACCAAGGTGTAAATTGTTGTAATCCATATTGTACAACTACTAATTTTGTTTCAGAACCATCAAAGGTTACATCTTCTTGTGCTATTCCAATAATCATAGATGGACTTTCTGTAGCTTTCATGCCTATTCCAGCAACAGAAGATGTACATATACCATCTCCAACAGAAATATTACCGCCTTCATTATTACAAAGTATATGACCATCACCAAGCACATGAACTTCATGTAAATTATTTGCATAATCTCCTTCTGTGTCAGCATGGACTGATTGACTTAAGTTTCCGCTATATGCTCCTAAAACTTTTTTAGAATTTGATGATTGTGATTTTTGAACATTGTATCTAATACTTCTAGGATGTTTTGGATTTGCATAATAAACACCTGTAATTTCAACTAAAGTTCCGTAATCGTAACCGCTTTCTTTTTCTGCATTAGGTAAACTTACAAAGTGAGAGGCGGTAAAAGCATTATAACTAACTGTACCACCTGATGAAGTGATGCTTCCAACACCATCGCCATCGCCATCACCAAAACTAATATGTGTATTTGTGCCTGAATTATTATTTGTTCCAGCAAAAATTTGAATACCAATTCTTCCATTATCATTGCCAGTATTATGGAAAGTTGCACAATATTTACTTTGGGCATTAGATTGAAGTGCTAATCCTTGTGTATTACCTTCTGCTGTAGTTCTGCCAACAAGCAAATTCCCATTAGCATCTATCCTAACTTTCTCAGGACCATTAGTTCCAATCTGCAATGAATTATCAGTATGGTTATAAACTAAATAACCAGCACCAGTATCGCTTGAATCACCAAACCTAAGTCCTTGTGTGGATGTGCTTGAACCCATAAAGTTTATGTAGTTTGTACCTGATTTCTCTAAAACTAAAACAGCTGTATCTATAGGTGCTAAACCAACATCGTCAACTTTTACATGAAGTTTATTAGCAGGACTTGTTTCACCAATACCAACATTGCCTGATGAGTCGATGATCATTCTTTGAACCCCATCAGGATTGCTAACATCATAATCTGAGTAAAATATAAGCGTATTACCTCTTAAACCTAATGTTTCTATATTTCCTGAACCATCATGCGATAAAATAGTATTTTGTGAATCTGAGTAGTTAAAACCTATTCTTCTTGATGAATTAAGTTGTACATCAAAATTAAAGTATGGTGTGCAGCCAATACCAACATTCTCAGAGGAATCAATAGTAATAGCAGTCGCATTAGAATTATCGACAATGCCCGGTGTGCTTGAAAGTTCTATAGGTACTTTTGTACTTGCCATTTTAGTTGTTCTCCAAAGTTTCTATTCTTGTTTTAAGGTCTTCAATGATGGTTTGTTGTTCTTGGATGGCTTTAGTAAGAAGCGGTACAAGCTTAGATTGGTCTATGCCTTGATATACTGCATTGCCATCTTCATCCACTTCATCCTTAACACCATGTATTGCTTCAGGTACTATGTCTGAAACTTCGTGTGCTAAGAAGCCATCTACTGTATCTTCAGGAGTAGCTATAAAGTTAAATCTTTTAGGTTGTAAAAGTTTTACTCTATCTATAGCACCATCCATTTCTACTACATTTTCTTTTAGTCTGTAGTCTGAAGAAGTGTTATATGATGTTGCAGACTGTGTTGCCGAAATAGAACCTACTTCAGTATTGGAGTTGTTTCTAAATGTTGCAGGATAAAAGTTACTTCCTACAGAATCTGCAACAACCAAACTAAAGTTTGTAGTATTTCCTTTTAAATATAAATATCCGTTTGAGGTAGAAGTAGAAGCACTTGTTACTATTACACGCCCTGAACTATCAATCCTCATGCGTTCCGTTACAGAGCCACCTGAAGGAGTTGTTTGGAATATTAAATCTTTACCTTGAGTTAAGTTTCTTAATAAGAAATGTTCAACTCCACCCATTATTAACTCACCGCTACCATCAGAGTTAGCGATAGTTATACCTGATTCTCCTGAACCACTTGATTCAAATTGTCCTTGTCTAGTTCCTGCACTATAAGCGTGAATCCTTGTTGAAGGACTACTCGTACCAATACCAACGTTTTGGTTTTCATCTATTCTCAAAGCTTCTGTTAAAGCAGCACTAGGGTTTGTTGTGAAAAATGCAAGATTAGTTTCATTTGCATCACTACCACCTTCTATTGTTTGTATTTTGCTATAAACATTTCTTACAGAATTTGTAACACCTAATAAAATTGCTGATGTTGTTGGTGAAGCTGCACTATTTGTATTTAAAACTCTAAGACCTTCGTAATCAGTTGCAGAGCCTTGAACATCTAAAGAATACGAAGGACTTGTTGTACCAATACCAACTCTATTATTCGTAGCATCGATATAAAGCGTATCAGTATCAAAGTAGAAATCACCACTTGCAATCTTTGCAGGTGTGATAGTTCCATCAACAGGAACATTAATCTCAGTTTGCGTAAAGGTCATAACCTCTATAGTTGTTCCATTCGGTGGAGCAGCTGTAAAGGTCAGTGTAGTTCCTGAAGTGCTATAAGCATCTTTTTGTTGATACACACCATCTATAAAGACCTGTGTATTGTTTTCATTAACAGGATTGATAGATAGTGTAAAGGCTGTAGTAGTTCCATCGCCACTAAAGCTATCTTGATTAAGATTGTTTCCTGAAACAGCAGCCTTAACAGAATATACAATAAGTGTATTACCATTGGCTGGTGCAGTGTCAAAAGTCAGTGTAGTACCTGAAACAGTGTAAGCATCTTGATTTTGGAATACACCACCATTAAAGACTAATAAATCATTTTCATCGTCTATAGCTTGTGAAAGTGTAAAGGCTGTAGTTGACCCATCACCAGTAAATGCATCTCTAGTAAATGTATTAGTACCACCGCCACCAATAGCACCCCATTCAGTTGTGTAACCTTCAAACTGGGAAAGCGTAGTGTTATATCTAAACATACCAGCAGAAGCAGTAGGTCTTTGTGCAGTAGTACCAACCGGTACGTGAACAGCATCTGTTGCAGAACCTATGTCAAGTGTAACTGCTGGAGTTGCATCAAGAATACCTACACGATTATTCGTGCTATCTACCACAAGTGTATTGGTATCGACTGTTAAATCTCCAGAGACTACCAAAGAACTTAGTGTTCCAACACTTGTAATGTTTGTCTGTGCTGCGGTAGCTAGTGTACCTGTAATAGATGTATTCGCTGTCAGTGTTGTAAATGTACCAGCAGCAGGTGTGCTTCCACCGATTACAGAGTTATCAACTGTACCACCATCAATGGTTAGGTTATCAGCTACATAAGCATCTGCAATAGCTGTACCTTGCCATGTACCTGTCCCAATAGTACCTACAGCAGTTATCTGAGTTTGTGAAGCATCTACAGAAAGTGTATCACCTGTTAGTGTTAAACCTGTACCACCTACTAAAGCAGTCTTAGATACGCTGATAGCTGCACTAGCGTTAATATCATCATTGACAATTACGCCTGAACTAATCGCTGCAACACCAGTATCTGCGATAGTAATGTCACCACTAACAACATTGTCAATCCACATGGATGTTCCAGTGTCATAGAACAATAATGCACCATCAGCAGGTGTTGTAATATTAACATCGTTCATCTCAGCCAGTGTATCCTCTGTAAGGATTACAGCATCTACATAAGCTTTAATAGATTCTGAAGTTGCTAAAGTAGTTGCTGAAGCTGTAGCAAAAGTATCATCATCAAGTACTGCGGTACCTGATACGCCTGTATTGATTACAGGGCTTGTAAGTGTTTTGTTTGTTAAAGTTTGTGTACCGGTAAGTGTAGCAACTGTAGAGTCTATAGAGACTGTTAAAGTGTTAGTAGCTCCACTAGTATCAATACCAGTACCACCGGCAATAGTCAATGTCTCACTATCTAAGTCTATAGATAATGCTCCACCACTGTCACCTTGAAAATCTAAATCTTGTGCTGTCACTTGGCTATCGACATAAGCCTTCACAGATTGTTGAGTTGGTACAAGCGTTGCAGAGTCTGATACCATAGTGTCTTCATCTACAAAACCTGCAATAGTAATTGTACCGTCTGACAAGTCTGTAAAGGTTACAGCACCGGCAGTTGTACCACCG
>Ga0208162_1001066_pt1 | contig 14778 bp, 21 predicted proteins | sample CB_VirMetaG_4_FD_184539 | JGI IMG/M metagenome (GOLD analysis project Ga0208162, IMG submission 184539) | Freshwater to marine saline gradient viral communities from Chesapeake Bay - CB_1508_1M Viral MetaG (SPAdes) (version 4) | ecosystem: Environmental > Aquatic > Marine > Coastal | place: USA... | reverse complement strand
CATATGGACTCGACTGTACAATTGAAGCTCCTGATAAAGTAAAATCTAAATTGCGATTATTAGAAACATCTGTATACTGACTAATTTTATCAGCTATAAGAAATTTAACATTAGCTAAATCACTAGTAGACAAATCAGCAACTGAACTAGTAAAAGTATTAATAACTGTGTTTGCTTCATCAGGTGCTTTTATTGTATATGTTGTAGCAAATGTAGGATTGCTAAATCCATTTTGGCTAGATAAATTACCATTTGTATTTACTGCGCCAGTGCCTGCTACAACAGTCATACTGCCCGAAAGATTACTTGCTTGTCCTGTATCTACAGTACACACTATATTATTAGTTCTAGTCGCTGTTACTCCTGAGTATCCTTTAGCATTAACAGCATCTTTAATAAACACAGCTGCAGCTGTTGCATTAGTGTTTGCTTCAAAGTAACCTGAAACAGTACCTGCAAACACACCTGAATTACCAGCATCTAAATCAAAATCAAACGTAGTAGGTGCTTGTGAAGATAATGTAAAACTAGTTGCTGAAGTACTACTTGCTTGAAGATCATCTGCAATTGTATTAGCTGCAACAGTTGTCCCATCAAATGTTATACTACCATTTGTTTGATTATTAATAATATAACCATTTGGATTATCTACAAATTCCCAACCAAAATGAGCATTAGAAGTAGATGGCTGATTTGAATTAAAATACCATTGAACTTGACATTCTCGTAAATCATACAAATAATAAATACCTGATTGTACTATAGAAGAACCAGTTGCCATAGCTGTTGATCCTGGATATCCTGGAAAAGCTGAATGTCTAAATGCTTCTGCTTGACCAAAACTTTTAGTCATACCAGCACCACCTAAAGAACCTAACCCTCTAACATTAGTTGTATACCAATGTGTTCCTGTTAAAAAAGCACCAGTAGTTGATGTTCTATGTTTTCCTGTTACTGAAAATGTAAAATAATAAGGGTTTTGAACATAACCAGAACCTGATGTATACCGCCATTGCAATCGATGACAACTAACAGGGTTAGCATGGCATTGACTTACTTGATTATCTGTTTCTCTAACATGAGAAGTACCCCATCCTGTTTGATTTCCATAAAAAGTTCTATTATGCCAAGGATAACTAAAACTAGTTGTATTCGGATTAACAGATCCAGGATAACCAACGCCATACATAGCATAAACATAAGTATAATAAATATATTTACTTCTAGGTTTAGTAACAGAAAGCCCTGTTACATCACCAAGATTAGAAGTAACTAAGTTTCCGCTAGTACCTCTATTTACTGTAACTGTTTTAGATGTAACAAACGTTCCATCATAAGTTGATCCTGTTGGAATAGGTGTAAATGTACCACTATTAAAGTTAGAAGGAAAATTAAAATTATAAATTTCATTTTGATCACCAACAACATTACTTCTAGTTCCTGTAATAGTAGCTTGTTGTACTTCCTGAACACCACCAGTTAAACCATCAGCACCTGTAATAGCTGTTGTTTGAACTTCAGCTGTGCCTGCAGTTGTTGTGCCTGTTGATCCTGTTACATTAATAGTAAATTTTGTTTTATCAACACCGCCACCTGTAATTGAACCAATCCAAATATCATTAAGATTAGGCAAACTGCGTTTAGACCAAACATTATTTCTATAATTCCAAGTTAATGCTTGATCTAAAGTTTCTGTTGTATTATTATTAGTACGGTAACAAATCCAAAGTTCATCATAAGAAAGATCTCTTACAATACGAGTAAGGTTTGTTGATGAACCATGAACATCATTATAATAATAACGTCTTACACGACCATCTGCAAGCGATTTAATAGATGCAGGATGTCCTTCAAACGAATAAATATCATTTGAACCAAGCACAATATGCCGACCATCGTACTCATAAACACACTCTTGATTAATTGCTCCATATTGATCTGTAATTTTTAATTCAGATAAGCCAGTTGAACTAACTGAAAGTTCAGAAATAGAGTCTGAAGTATAAACCATTACTTTACCTTGTAATGGCTTCATAGCTTTAATTCTGCCTGTATCAGCAATAATAATTTCGTCAGCTGTGCCTGCACCTGTAGCAAATGGATTCCAATTTTGAGGAATAGTTCCTGGAGCTGCAACGTCTGAAGATCTTACAACACCTCGAAGATCTCTAATAATATTATTGCTACTATCAAATTCTTGCAAATCACCTGCTAGCAAAAGATTACCTAATGGAATAATAATGCCGCAATATACTTTTGCTACAGTTGTGCTGCCAGCCGTGTAACTATCCCAATTAGGTAAATTTGCAAATGCAGGGATAGAGGTAGAGCCTTGCGTATCTGTTGAATGTTGTGGTGTATCATTTCCTGGATTTAAAATAATACTATAACCACCATTAAACAAAGTTGCTTGCCAATTATCAGATATAGTATAACCATTTGTTGTATTAGCAGAAACATTAGTAGCAGTAAGTGTATTAGTGCTATCTAATGATATTGCAAATATATGGTCTTTTTCAGGAGTTCCTTGTCTATTAACTACAACCCAAATAGGTTTATTCGGATTAGGCCAATAAGCAATTTTAATAATATTAGTAAGGTTTAGTGTTTCAAATATTTCAACATAACCTTTTACTTTTCTAATTGCTCCATTATCAAATCTAACATTAAGCACATCAGAGAAAGCCCCTGGAGCTAATGCAATACTTGGTGAGTCTGCAATAAAGCCAAATTTGTCAATGTTCTCGATAGGAACTACTTGAGATGCCATTGCTCTCCTCCGTTATTTAATTACTGTTAAGCGCACTCTTTCTGGCCAGTATTCGGGTCGATGAAGCAAGCCTCAACCGTTCCTTCTTCTTCAGCCATCTGCGGAGTTTCGCTAGATACCTTCGTTTCTTCTTCCACGGTTTCGTTAAGGATACCGTATCTTTTGCCACTAAGTCTAAACGTTGTACATCCCTTCGCCCTGCCTTTCCAGGCATCAACATAAACTTGTTTGAACTCATCATAAGTAACATCATCTCCTACATTGCAAGTTTTAGAACACGCTGAATCAATGTATTCTTGTGCAAGCAGTAGTACTTTAAGATGGGCTTGTACGTTTGTTTCGTTAGCTGTTTTACCTTTAACCCCCATTGAGTAAGCATAATCTTCAACTCGTTCAACCTTTGGTCCATCAAAGGTCTGGATAGTTCTATCGTAGTAATGACTAAAGACAGGTTCAATTCCTCCTGATACGTTATCTGCGCACAGGCTAATCGTGCCTGTAGGCGCAATTGAAGTTAAGTGACTGTTTCTAATTCCGTTTTCTTTAATAGAAGCATAAACATCTGGGCTTAGCGATTTAATAAATTCGCCTTCTAAATATTGTTCATTAAAGAGTGGGAAAGCTCCTTTTTCTTTCGCAAGCTCAGAGGATGTTCTATATGTTTCGTCTCTAAGAGTTTCGAACACGGTAGCCATCCAAGTAAGGAATTCATCTGAAGCATATGGGTATCCCAATAGCTCGCCAGCATTGGCAAGTCCTGTAACTCCAAGTCCCATTCTTCTTTTGTTTTTTGCTTCATCCTCTTGCTCCTTTAATGGGTAAATAGTTCTATCGATAACATTATCCATAGCTCTTACTACGTGCTTAATGTCTTCCTCAAATTGAAAATAATCAAACCCATTTATTTCATTAACATACTGTGTTAAATTAAATGAACCAAGAAGACAAGCACCAAAAGGAGGTAGTGGTTGTTCACCACAAGGATTAGTTGCTTCTATTTTTTCGCAGTACCATAAGTTATTATTATCGTTTATTCTATCAATAAATAAAACTCCAGGCTCTGCCCAATCCCAAGTTGACTCCATAATCTCATCCCAGAGTTCTTGGGCATTAATTTCTTTATAAATATGTCCTTCAAATTCAAGTGGAAACGGTTTACCTGATTCTAAGCACTCCATAAACCTGTCAGTAATTCCCACTGAGATGTTAAAGCCAGTAAGCTTATCGCTATTACGCTTAGCTCGAATAAAATCAAAAATATCAGGATGATCGACACGGAGTACGCCCATTTGCGCTCCACGGCGATGTCCACTTGACGCGATAGTTTGACATATAGAATCAAAAATGCCCATAAAACTGACAGGGCCGCTAGATTTAGAATCAAGAGATTTAATAAGATCGCCCCTAGGACGAATACGAGAAAAATCGTACCCAATGCCGCCTCCCCGTCTCATTGTTTCTGCAGCATTACAAGCTCTTTCCATAATGCTATTCATTGAGTCTTCAATAATTCCCGATACAAAACAATTATAAGCAGTAGTAATCCGAGGACTACCCATAGCGTTTTGAACACGACCAGCAGGAAGAAAACGCATATTACCTAGAATGTCTTCTAGCTGATACTGATGCTCTATTCCATCAGATAATGCTCTAGCAATACGTTTAATTTTACCATCAAAATCTTCATCTTGCAGTCGGTATTTCATTTGATCGATTTCTTCTGATATAGGCATCGATGGGCCTGAATAAGTCGTGTTTCTCATTAGTTAACCTCTTATACTATAGTGAACGTTTTTCCCCTTATAGGGCGTTTTCTACAGCACGCATACGATTAACTAGTCGCTCTGCTCTGTTAGTTACTTGCTTATACCAGCGGCTGTCAACCATTTCATCTGCCGCTTTTTGCCAGTCCTGTTTATCTATAGCTTTACGCATACCTTTAAATTTACTGAGTCGAGGACGACCCATATTAAACATCATATTAGCAATTATATGTTGTACTTCTTCGGGTAGTTCGTAGAAATTATCATAGAGTTTAACACAATCTTCCAATACCGTTTCGATGTCTTGCACAAAACACTCATCAACTCTCTCCATACTAATTTCTGTATCTACAGGCATTCCATGTTCAGGATCATCTTTAGTAACTAAATGACCAATACCAAACGTAGGTAGGCCTAAATGATCTAAATATATTTTATATTTAATTCCTTCATCAATAACAATTTGTTCTTTAAATTCAACTAGATTCATTTTGTTTTACCTTTTACTTTTTCAAATGTTCTAAGACCACCAAGACCAAGCATACCCATAAGTACAGTCATAAGTGTTTCCATCTCAAAAGCAGGTAGTGTAGGTATTTCTACAGCAAACCAGCTAACAAAGAAAAGAGTAATCGGTAGTCCTACAAAATGCCAAAACAAAGCAATGCCACATGTCCACCCAATAAAAGGTCTCCAACCAGCTATAAATATATTACGGCTTTGTGCTTCTGCCTTATTAACTTCTAGTTGTCCTTTAGCAAGCTCATGCGCATGACGCTCTGACATTGTAGCTAACTCATGCGCGATCCTAGCTTTTTCATCTGCATCAGGAATAAATTTATCTAGTAGTCCTGTTACAGGCCCAATTAATGCTTGTATCATGTTTTCAAAAACTCCTCTTTTATTTCTGTACAACGAAAAGCAGATGGTTGATAAGGCAAATTAGCTTTTACAAGACCATCTATCATTTCATTTACTCTTTTAAAACATTCTTCTTGTGTTTTGTATGGGCCTTCTGTGTCTACCGCTTCTAAACATTTTTTTGATTCAATATCGCCCATTAAACAGACTAATACAAATGCTTCAAACATAGTGTCCTCCTATGTAGCTTTTGCTACTGATATAAATACAAGAATAACTGCAGCTATCATACCTCCAATAACTGTAAAGGCAATTAATGCTTGCTTTATTATTTCTTCATTTTCTTTTTGTTTTTTAAGTTTAAGCCGTTTAGCTTCTGCTATTGCTTCTTTTTGTTCTCTTAAACGCTTAGCTCGTTCATTAACAATTGTTTGCCATGTACCATGCCCAAACCTTAAATCAACAAGTGAAGCTACTTCACGCATTTTTTCTTGTGCAAGCTTAGCATCAATTATTTCAGAAGCAACACCTGTTAACTCTCCGAAACTATTATATCCTGCTTTTTGATTTCTTTTTTGTTGTATTTGTTTTTCGCCCTCAAACAATTTATCAATATAGCCAGAGATGTCATTAACGTCTTTAGCAGTTGTAATAACACTTTTAATTCCGTCAACCGCACCTTTAACTAAGGCTATACCAGCCATTGTTTCCGCGATCATTTTGTTTTACCTCTTATAGGTTTGTAATAAGTACTACCCCTAGACCAAGCATTGCAGCAGTAGATAGCATACTCATTGCTTCTAGTCGCCAAAGTCGTTTGTCTAGTTGTTCAAGTTTTCCGTGAACCATTTCATAACGAATAGCACATTCTCTTTCATGTGCGTCTAATTGCGCTTTTGTTTCATCCATTATCCTGCAATCTCCAAAACAGTTAAGTAGCTTTCACCGTCTGTGCCTTGTCCAGACCCGTTATAAGTTCTATTTACATAACCATTATAACTGCTACTTCCATTTGCTATTTGAACTTTAAATACTTGTGCAGTAGTTGAGCTAGGCGCATATAGTCTTTGTGCGTAATATTGTTGAGTTTCAGATTCTGAATTACCAGCATCTGGCCCAAAAGAAACACACCAAGGCTGACTGCCGCTTCCTGCAATTAAAGTAGAATTTGCATAAACTCCAAAGTATTGACCGCCTGCATTCCACCATCTAGTACCAACAAACACAGAGGCAGTAACAAGAAATTTACTGCTTGAAGATTGAGGTGTCATTGTAATAGAAAGTCCTGTTACATCTGCAAAAGAAGTAGAAGTAAAAGTTTGATGATCTGTTTTACGAACATATTCTGCTGCAATAACAGAACCAGCAGGTAATATTGCAGTTGTAATAGCGTTACTAGCAAGTTTAGCTGTAGTAATACTACCATCTGCAGGGACAGCATTTGTTAGTGAACCAGAAGGAATATTAAAAGACCCAGCGGCTATATTAGCCATATCTCTTGCTCTAGTCATAACGTTTTTATCCTCCTAAGTTGCCGCATTGTTTAATCGTGTCAGTGTCATGTCAGTTTCTTTTATGTTGCCGCTAGCTTTTCAAAAACAACGTAAGTTCGTAACTGAGCAGCGTTGCCGCCCATAGTGCCTGAAGCATGGGTTTGAATACTAAACTTTGCCCTAGCAGTTGATACGTTAGTTACGTCAACATACATAACGGTAGTCGTATCAGCGTATTCACTTGTAGCTGCATTTTGATAAGCATAAGCTCTGTCAGTAAAAGTAGACCCACTATCTGTGCTAAATCTATTGATTATACCAAAATAAAAGCCCCCGTTACTTCCCTGCCAATATAGTTTAGCAGTGCATCTCCATTTTCCTGTGCTAGGAAAAGTAAAAACTCCTGAACTGTGGCTCATCCCCGTACCAATTTTTTCCCAATCAACAGCCCACCTAGTAAGAGTAGTAATGTCTTGTGTTGTAGAACTAGAAATTGTTACATCTGAAGGAAGGTTCCAAATGTCTAACTCTGTAGTGTTAGGCATACTTACATACCCATTGCTATCAATAGTCATAGCAGTATTTGTACCTGTTCCTTCTTTTACAGTATCAACAAGCAAAGAACCACCAACATCTACATTCCCTGTAACATTTGTATTTCCTGATGCAGTAATATTTCCTGTAGTGCTAATACTAGGCGCACTAAGCGCACCAGTCATAGTATCACCAGACTTTTTAACCATGTCTGCTAATACAAACTTTTCATATACTACTATCTCTACAAGCTGACCTGCTGTTAAAGCAGTAAGGCCACCTACTGTATTAGCTGTTGTAGTATTGTAATCATCGCCTTGCTTAAGTGATACACCATTAAGGCGTACATCTATCTGCGCTCCTGCACTAAATGTAATTGTAGCACCACTATCATCTGTACCTGTAATACTTGTTTCGCCACCTGATGCAGTCTTATAATACTTAGTACGTTGTGCTTCAGTGTTTACTTTAGCTAAACTAAAAATATCATACACTACGACTTCAAGAATATCATTAGCTGCCAGTGCAGCAAGGCCTGAAATAGTATTAGTAGTGTTTGTATTGTAGTCTGAGCCAGCAACAAGAAGACTTCCATTAAGATATACGTCTACATATTCACCATCTTCAAACTTTAAACTAATACCGTTGTCATCTGTGCCACTTTTAGAAGTCTCACTGCCAGTAGCTGTATAATAATATCGTTGTCTAACTCCTAGCTTTCCAGGAGACTTTCCTATATAGGGCATTATTCAGCCTCCTGTATAGTTAGTGTGCCAGCATCTACTTGACGCAAAATTTCTGCGTAGTGGCGATTAGTTGGATCAGTTGGAACAAGCATTTCTGTTCCATTAATTTCGGCTATTATACTACTTTGATTTCCATTTATACCGTTTGTATATTGTGCTGATGTAATATCCATTTATAACTCCGCATCTGCCTTATAAGTAAAAAATGCATAACCTGTAGCAGCCGTTGCATTAATTCCTGACTCAAATCCTCTCGCAGTTGCGTTAAAAGCATATAGTGCATTTGCGTTTGAATAAGTCGGATTTGATACGGTGACTGTTGCAGCAGCCCTCATTTCAACAGGAAACTCCATCCATTGAAAAAATTGACCTGAGCCTTCTTGATTTCTTACAATTACAGATGGATTGTTATAATAATATCGTTTGCACTTAGCCAACTCATCCGCATAAGACCGATGTTCAAACGGTGTGGCCTGTTCGCCTACTTCAAGCTGTACGCCTGTAATTTCAAATGTTGCATTTAAAGTGTTTGAAAAAGTTGTAGTACTTACTCCATTAGGTAAACTAACACCTGATGAAGCAAGATTTGCCCAAGCTGAAGCTGTGTCTGAACTTGCCACTCCATCTAAAACAACATGAAATAACCACCCTTGAGTAGTATCTGCACCACTATCTAGTGCCGCAGTATCTGCAGGGATAGAAACACTTATTCTTTCCCATGTATTTGCAGAACTTATAGTAAAAGGTATTCTAATAGCCTGTGCTGTAGAATGTTGATATGCCATTATTTCAACACCGTATGTGGTTGCTATTGACGCTCTTGCGTAAAAACTAAATGTTGATTTAAGAGCAGCTGAAGTACCAACCCCTAACCTATGGGTGTCTCCTTTTTCTAAATAAGTTCCTATACCAACTGATTCACTTGAAGCTGGAACACTACCTTCTGCCGTAGTGCAAGTTACTTTAAGTGCTTTATTTAAACTTGGTTCGCCCGTTACTGTAGCATCTACTTGTTCATGTTTAAACTGAGCATTTGACCAAGTTCCACCTCTACGGTGTGAAAACCTGTCTATAGTAAAAACACCGCCTGAGTTTTGCAGTCCTGTTGTACTCGTTCCCCTCTGAGCAACTCGCATTGCACCATTAATTATAAGATTTTTATTACCTTGTATAGCATTGTCATCTAGTTTATTAGCAGTAAGTTTTGTACCGCTTGCTAACAAATCAGCAAAATTTCTAGCTTGACTCATTTAAGCCTCCTTATGAGTAAGGACTGTCACCAAGTAAATCACTATCCCATGCTGCTTTAAGTTCAGTTATTGTTGTAGCAACTGTAATAGCATTAGCAGCAGGGGCATCTCTCAAGGAATTTTTCCGAGTAACACTAGCTGCTTTAGCGTCTGCATCATCTGCTTCAAGTGCTTTCATATACACTACATCTTCCGCTTCTAATAGTGGTTTACGTACTTCTCTTACTTTATCTTTAAATATTTCTTTAGCTTTGTCAAGGTCTTCGCTAATAACGTTACCATTAAGCACCCATGCGCCACGGAAATGCCGACCCGAAGGTACGGTTACACTAGCAGCATCGGCTTGATTACCATCCTTATCTACAATATAAGTATTTACCATTCTCTTCTCCTATGCAGCAATCTTCCATGAGTTGCGCCATTCTCTCGTTTGAGGCAGTTGTTGTTTTGTACAAATAACCATCTTAGGACAGTTACCTTCGTTATAAGTTTTCCATACGCTATCAGGGCAATCTTTCATAATAAGATATTCAATTGCTTCTTCTTCTGTCATTGGCCCCATTGGTTCTGTTTCATGAAGAAGATATCCACGAGTATGTTTTTTAAAGTCTGGTTGCGCTTCGTCTTTGGCAAGTTCCCAATAAACCCAAACAGGCGGTAAGATACCGCCCTGCAATGCACAAGCCATCCAATTAGGGTCTGGTACAAGTATCTTAGCGCACTCGTCTATGCTGTCTTCGTAGACTACACGGTATTCAGACTGATAGCCTTCTAGGTTTTCTTTTGCCCAGCACAGTCTATCCCATAAGTGTGTGCCTTGAAATTCAGGTGTTTGCATTATGCTAGGTCTCCCATTATTTGTGGGCAAGTATGGTCAAAGTCATTTGAAGAGCTGCCAGCTCCTACTTGACATACAAAACGAATTGAACCTGTTGCTGGTGTTTTAACCTCAACACCTCTTACTGAATAAGCAGCATTAGCACCACTGTCTAAACGCAGACCAACACTAAAAGAATAATCATTATTACTCATAGCGTTTGTAAAAGTTGTAGTGTAATCACCCGTTCCGTTGTCTGTCGCAGACGTACAATTAAAACTGTCTCTAAATGTTGTTCCAGAGCCAGAATAGTTAGCCCAAACCTTCGCACTACCATCCACAACGTAGTTTGTGGAAATAGACCCTGCGGTGCTGTGTTCCAGCGTATCTGCTACAATCTTTCCAGCCATTATGCTAAATCTCCGTGTACCGAATTATATGTTTGGGTTGAATCTATTAAAGTTCCGCTTGTATTTCTAATTCTCTGATAGTGACCGCCTGTACCACTGCCAAAAACTTCTCCATCACCATAAGTACCATTTGACCCCATATATATACCTGTTTCACTTGTAGCTATAACGTTTGTATAATTTATAAACTGATTTCCAGTGCCAATGTCTGAAACGCTTGATACATTAAATGATTGCTTAATATTATTATTAGTAAGGTCGTGATTGATTCCTACTACTGCCAAGCCATCTTGCAACTTCATAGTTACAGAACCTTCAGTAACGTCCACATCACCAGCAGAAGTCTTGCCAGTGAGTTTGTTTGTAATAATCTCACTCATGCCAAATCTCCATGCACTTGGTCCATACAAATTGACCAATCATGTTCATTAGTAGTTCTAAATCCTCTACGAACAGAATAACCGCCAGCCGTAATAGTGTAAAAACGTGTCCAAGTTTCATCACTGGCAGAGTTGTTTGTAGCCATACCATTCAAAGAGTAAGCGGTAGATGCACCAGACATATTTGAGGTAAATGCTAGAGTGCTATCCCCAGTATTTATGTCAATAAAACTTGAGTAGTTAAAGCTTGAAGAAATTGAGTTGCTTGTATGGTCAGCATTACACCATGCCTTTGCCGCACTCTGCTTCGTCAGCGTAGCCGCACCGCCACTGGTGTTCTGTATTGTATCTGCTTTGATTGTACTCATGCTACCACCAAAGTCGCACCAGTACTAACTGTAATGGTGACTCCTGTTGCTAGGGTTAAAGGACCAGCACAAATTGCATTGTTATTAGTTGCTATAGTTACACTAGTATCTAACTGTTTTTCATGAGATCTTATAATATCACCAAGACCATTCGTAGTGTCTCCACTATTTCCATTTTCACCTTGAAAGTAACCAGCACCTAGTTGGCCTGATATTCCTTCGGCAGGTATTTTGCTAAGTGCCATGTCAGTCTCCTATCCTATCTTTGCCCAAGTAGCCCAAGTATATCGCTGTGAACCAGTGCCATTGTAAAAATTATCACCAGCATCTGCTTCAATATGGCACTCATCCCCTGCGGCACAATTAAATGTAAATGAAGTGTGTTGAGTCTCACTGTCAAGCGTATAATTTAAAGCAAGTTGTGTATCGTTTTGATGCCAAGAAGTCTGAAAAGGCCCAGTGTTAGAATGTAATGCAACTTGCAACATATACAAACCAGCGACAGGGGCTTGAAACTTATAGGTAGATGTATTCAACAAAGATGCAGTGCCTGAAATAACAGTGCCAAACTTTATCGGGTCGCCAGCACTATGACTAATATTCTGATTTGTTCCTGACGTTTGGCTAATATCAGCAAAAACATAAAGCCTTTGATTTTGAATTACCCTGCCGCTGCTATCAATACTTATCGCACTTGTACCAGAAGAATTTTGGATAGTGTCTACTTTTAATATGCCTGTCATTATATTTTCCTATCTCCTACTGATAACCTATGCGTACAACACCAGCACTATCGTCAAAAGTACCAGTGCTTAATTGAAACTTTATTTGTGTAAGTTCACCTGACAGCTCTTTGTAGCCGTGGTAATGCAAGAAATAATTTGGACCTTGCACATAAATTGCGTTTGCGTTTAACAGCCACTTATTACCGTCAACTCTAAAGATTTCGCCTTGGTGCATTATTACATTTGAAGATCCTGTCCAAGACCCTAAAGTCCAAGCAGAATCTGATGCACTGCCACTGCCTTGTCCAGTACCACCTCCTGTATTAAAATACTGGTCGCCCCGTGAATAACCGCTAGTTTCTATTCCACCGCTATCGCCAAGCATTAATTGGAATGTAGATTGTACGCTACCACTATGCCGCCAAACACCATATTTTATTATGTTTGTTCCACTGGGTATTCCTGTAAAAGTTCTTGAACTTACACCGTTAAGAGTTTGCGCTGCAGGAAAAGTAAAACCTGTAGTAAAACCAGTTGGTGCATTATTAAAGTTAACTACACCACTACTATTAATAGTCATAGCATCTGTGCCGTTAGTATGTTGGATAGTTTGTACTCCAAGTTCACTTGCCATTGTTTCCTCCTATCCTATTAATTGTCCGTTAAAATTGGCATGGACTATATCTGAATGCCATAAATAACCAGTGTATGCGCCAACAGAGATTTGATCATTAACAGCTAAAGTCATAATGTGTGTAAAACTAAGTGTGTACCAACTATAATCATTAGGTGTCCAAGTATAACATATCGTTTCAACTGATGAAGAACCTGCTGGACGATGAATAATCCATAAACTTCTATTTGCATTTGATTGAGAATAATTGCGCCTACACGTTATGGTGAATTCATATATTCCAGCAACTGGCGCAGTTAATCTTCCATCATTTCCATACATTCCACCTTGATTTATGTGTGTTTGTCCCCATGCTGTAACTTCTCTAAAATTACTTAAAGCTGAAATATCCCCACCTGTATTAGGTGCAGTATCTGTAGAAAAGGGGCTAGAACTAGAAAATGTTGATGCCCCTCTTAAAGACATAATTGGTTTAGCTGGTTGAAAAATACGACCATTACTATCAACAGTTAAAGCAGTATTTGTTCCATTTTTAATAACTAGATTTTGTCCACTAGTTTTATTTTTAATTTCATCAACATCTAATCTAGACAATGGTCAACGCTCCGTTAATAGTTAGGGTTGCATTTAAAGAAAGTGGCCCATTAGCAGATGCATTAGTGTTAGCTGCAATAGTTACATTAGTATCTAGCGTAGCTTCATGAACTCTAAATATATCTCCAAGTCCATTTGTTGTATCACCTGTTGTTCCATTTTCGCCTAGAAAATAACCTGCACCAAGTTGTACTCCAGAAGCTATTTTAGCTTGCGTAACACTACCATTAGCTAATTTAGCTGCTGTAATAGTGCCATCTGCTGGTAGTGTAGTTCCTTGTGCAAAGCCATCATATACTACATAAAAATCATCTGTTGATGCTACTGTACCTGTCATAGTAAGAGAAGTGCCTGTAGCAGTATAAGCTACTCCAGGCTCTTGTCTAACGTTATTTACAAATACTTCAATATCAGTAGATTCGCTAATTGTGTTACTTAATGTATAAGGGCCAGTTGATCCGTTACCTGTTAAAACTTGTTTTTCTTTTGAAACAAATAACTCTAAGGGTTCATTTCCAATGTATCCCATTTAACCCTCCTAAGTACTAATTGCATCAACCGCTGATACCCATACATCTAAGCTAGATGCAATACTAGATTTAACTTTAAGCGCATCACCACTTTGAATTACTACTTTAGCTCCACCATCTAATAGCTGTAATGCTGATCCTGATGGAATAGGTACTTCATCTGCAAGATAAATATCATTACTGCCATCGTTAATATATACATCCACTAATGCTTGACTAGAGCTTTTATTTGTAATATGAATACCTACAAGAGCATCATTACTATTAGCAGTAGTAACAGTAACAGCACTTGCACCTACATTATTTGCGGTATACCGCCTAAATTGTTGTGCCATATTATACTCCTATAGTGCAATCGCCATAGCAATCGCAAATCCATTTGTTGCTCCTGTTGCTGGCAAGTTTGTTAACGCTGAACCATCACCACTAAAAGCATTTGCTGTTACCGTACCAGAAAAAGTTGCACTTGTACCTGATAATGCTCCTGAAAGTGTTGCACCTGTACCTGTTATTGTGCCAGATGAAACAATTGATGTTCCTGTTATTGAGCTAGATGATGTTATACTTCCTGTTACATCTAATGGTTTATTAAAAGTCCATTTATCACCAGTATTAGCATAAGTAATTGTTGCATTTGCACCATCAACTGTAAGACCAGCTCCATCTGCTGCAGCCGCATTAGCTGCACCATCTGCTACTGTAATATTAAGATCATCAACAGTAAGCGTTGCCGTATTAAGTGATGTCTGTGTACCATTAACAGTAAGATTACCTGTAATTGTTGCATTGCCGCCTATAGTTACGTTACTACTAAATGCACCTGTTGTTGCACCAGTAATAGCACCGCTATTTACGCTAAATGCGCCATCAGTTAATGTACTACCTGTAATTGTACTACTCGCG
>Ga0208162_1001063_pt1 | contig 14782 bp, 15 predicted proteins | sample CB_VirMetaG_4_FD_184539 | JGI IMG/M metagenome (GOLD analysis project Ga0208162, IMG submission 184539) | Freshwater to marine saline gradient viral communities from Chesapeake Bay - CB_1508_1M Viral MetaG (SPAdes) (version 4) | ecosystem: Environmental > Aquatic > Marine > Coastal | place: USA... | reverse complement strand
CGACTAGCGCGGCGTGGTGGTCCAATAAAATTAAGTGGATTGTAATTGTTCTCCCATGCTTCCTCTAGATCTGCCAACTCAAGTATATCGAGGAGAAGACGGTCGATGGCATAAGCCGTGCCCAGAGTGCAACGAAGATCAATCTTACCTAAGAAGAAACTATGCTATATCGTCTTTCTTGGAGAAAAAAGCTTGTAAAAAATGTAGTAACTCTAAACCAGAAAACTGTGTTCACAAGGGTTGGGTTAAAGGAGTTCTTAGGAGATCTTTTGCAAGGCAGTACCAAAAAAGTGCTGTGCTCAGAAATATAGAGTGGGATCTTACATTTGAATACCTGGCAGATTTGTTGATTGAGCAAGACTTTAAATGCGCGCTCACCGATTGGGATATCGACGCCATGGATGCAAATAAAAACACAGCATCTTTAGATAGGATAGATTCATCAAGGGGATACATAGAAGGAAATGTCCAGTGGGTTCATAAAATGGCAAACATGTGTAAGCAACACTATTCTCAAAAACGATTTATTGATATGTGTATTGCTGTTTCAAACAAGGTAAAGTGGTGAAGGTTCTTAAGAAGAAAATATCTGTAGACCCTCCGAAGGGATACCACTGGATGGAGGAGAGAGGTAGGTATTACCTGATGCCTGGGGAGTACAAGCCTCATCCTGGGGCCGTTGCAAAAGCACAGTTTAAAATCGCAAGCCATGCCAAAGCTAAATAAAAGCAGAGTAAACGAAGCGGGAAACTACACCAAGCCGTCTATGCGTAAGCGCTTGTTCAACAAGATCAAGGCAGGAACGAAGGGAGGGAATGCTGGACAGTGGTCTGCACGCAAGGCTCAGATGCTTGCAAAACAATACAAGGCCGCAGGTGGCGGATACAGAAACTAATGCCAGCTCTTAGAAAATCTCAGAAGTCGCTTAAGGACTGGACGTCTCAGGAATGGATGACGTCTGGAACGCACGCGAACAAAAAGAAAGGCAGCTCTAAAGAAGTGAAGTCCAAGGGTAAGAAGCGGTATCTCCCTAAGGCTGCATGGAGCGCCTTGTCTAAAGGCGAGAAGGCCGCAACAAACAGAGCAAAGGCTTCAAGCTCTAAGCAATTCGTTAAACAACCCAAGTCGATAGCAAAGAAAACTTCGGCTTACAGATAATTGTTATATTTGCAGAAATAACAAACAAAAATGGCTACAACAACCGCAACACTCACGCTCTCTAGTGCAGACCTGACTGGAGATGCTTTGTCTCTCTCTACGACCGCTACCTTGACCAAGGATAGCAGCGCTACTGGTCTCGATCAGACGACTGGTGTCGCTCGCAAGTTCTTTGCTGCGCAACAGACTGCGTACAACCTGATCGCTGCTGCAGACTACACTGTAGACAAGGCTCACAAGGTTTACATCAAGAATACCTCAACCAGCAACTCTGAATACGTTACTATTGAGGTCGGAGGGACGAACGTTTCTTTGGGTAGATTGTACGGAGGTGACTGGGCGTTCTTCCCTTACGACGGGAACAACGACATCGACATCGATACGTCAGACGTTAACATGACGGTCGAATACCTCGTAATCTACGAAGCATAATGGCGACCGTCAGAGTCTTGCTTACTCTGTCTAGCGGAGATGTTATGACGTCTCCTCTAAGCCTTTCCGTGGACTCAAATCTCTCGGTTGATTCTGGGAGTTTGATCAGGGCTAAGGTTAAAGGCACGGCTGCAGACACAAACGACCTCGCGATATACATCGCTAACCAGTGTTCTGATCGTGCGTACTTGTACATCAAGAACCTCGAAGAGGAGCTGGAGAACTACGTCTACATCCACAACGACACTGACACGGGTCTGGTAGCCAAGATCGGTGGTGGTGAGTTTGCATTCATACCAGTCTCTCCAGACAAGAAGTACGAAGTGTACGGAACCAAGGTTGATTCTATGATCGAGTACGGTGTGTTTGGAAACGACGATTCTGACAATCCATACGGAGGAACCTAATAATTAGAACATGTCAAAGATTTCAAATAACGCAACGGCAAATCAAGTTGCATTCGGTCAGTTCGGAAGTGATTTGGTGACTACTACTGCAGGCGGAGGGGATGTAGCAGTTACTGTCCCGTCAGGGATGGTGATTATCGCAATAACTGTGCTTTCATCAACCTCTGAGCTTAGTGTCTTGACCCCAGAAACAGGTAGTGGTTCTTTCAACGACACTGGCGTACAACTTCCTGCAGGTATAACTCTGTTTGGGAGATGGAGCGCAGCAACATTGGACGACGTCGATGCTGGCGCTATTGTTGCGTACTTCGGGCCAGCTAATAAGGCAGGATAAAACAAACTAATTCAATATAATGGAAGAGAATAATGCACCAGTCGCAGGCTTTGAGGTCTTCGACTCGCCAGAGGCTATGATGGCTTCTGAGCAACCACAAGAAGAGACTCCCCAACAGGAGTCTCAACCCGTTCAGGACTATCAGGAACCGACTCAGGAACCACAGCCTGAACAACAGGAAGAATCTCAGCCACAGGCTGAACAACAAAATGTACAACCTGAGTACTCTCAGGAGGACATCGAACAAGCGGTCCTCAACTACGCCAGCGAAAGGCTGGGTATGAAGATTTCGTCGTTCGATGAACTCCAGAGACCTCAACAAGCTATGGACGAGCGAATCGCTAAGATCGCGGAGTTTGTCGAAACGACAGGCCGTGGTCCAGAAGATTGGTTTCGGTATCAGTCCCTCAACCCATCCGAAATGGATGATCTCACTGCGGTGAGAGTTGGTTTGGCAGCTGACTACCCAAATCTCTCAAGCGATGAAATCAACTTGCTCGTAAAAAATAGCTATAAACTGGACCCTGAACAGCATGATGCCAACACGGTCCAAATGTCGCAACTGCGACTAAAGGTCGATGCACAGAAATCGAGGCAAGCAATCTCTGATCTCAGAGATCGCTACACTGCCCCGAAGCAGAGCATGGATCAAGAGTACGAGTCTGTGATTGACGACAACTGGATATCTACGATGTCCGCTGAAGTCGATCATATGGACGGGCTTGAGTTTGATCTAGGTAACGACACCAGCTTTAAGTTTGGTTTTACCGACGACCTCAAGTCTCAAATTAAGCAGGCTAACTCACAAATCGAAGACTTCTTCGATCCGTTTATTGATGACGACGGGAACTGGGATTACGATGCCCTCTCTGTACACGTCGCTGTATCTCAGAACATTGACCAAATCGTCAAGTCTGCGTATCAGCAAGGTGTCGGGGATGGACAGCGTGGCCTGGTGAACAAGGCGGCTAATGTATCTGCCTCTACGCCACAACAGACGGGTCAGGAGCAAAACAACCCACTCTCCGATCAGGTTCGCAACATTATGCGCAAACAGAACGGAGGACTATCTTTTAACTTATAAAAACTAAGAAATTATGGCTACTACTACTGGAGCTGCTATCGATAACACGCTGAGTGTTTCGGACAAGACAGTAAAGAATACTTTGCTGAGCAGAGGGTTTAAAATCACCCCCGATGCTTACACGACTATCGACGACCTCATCAAGGCAACGAAGGAGGACGTCATGCCCGACCTCGTCAAGACGTACGGTGACCAAGGTCTCACTGGATTCTTGAAGTTGACGGGTGCAATCTCAAGCGGCGGTTCTTCAGACCAGGTTGACTGGTGGGAAGAAGGTCGTCGTCACAGAGCATTTAGCGGAATTGCCTTGGGAACCCCAGGTGGTGCTGCAAGCGTTACCGTCAGTGACGCTACGTTTATCGCTAATGTTCAGAAAAATGATGTGGTGATGGACGCAGATACTGGCGTTCGTTTCATCGTTCAGGCTGGCGGTTTCGGCACTGGTTCAGCAACTAACGTTACGCTCGTCAAGATGGACAACACTGTTGTTGACAACGCTGACGTAACCGCTGCTAATGCAACCTTGCTCGTAATCGGTAACATTTACGGTCAGGGAACCAACCAGCCTACTGGCTTCACGGATCCAGGTATCGTTCGTTACACCAACCCTTACATGATCGTTAAGGATCGCTACGAGGTCAATGGATCTCAAGCAACCAACATCGGTTACGTGAACTTGGGTAACGGCGACTACAGATGGTTCATGTACGGAGAGAAAGAGGCTCGTGCTCGTTTTGAAGACAAGCGTGAGTTGATGATGCTCTTCGGTGAAAAGAGAACTGGAACTGCTGGTACCGCCTTGGATAACGCTTTGGCTGGCTCTGAAGGTTACTTCTCAGCTATCGAAAACAGAGGCATCCAGGTTGCATCTGCATCTTCTAACCCTCTCGACAGCTTCTCTGAGTTTGACGATATCATCATCGAATTGGATAAGCAAGGCGCCCCTTCTGAGTACGCTATGTACGTGAACAGAAAGCAAGACCTCGCTATCGACGACATGTTGGCTGCAGGTATCGCTACTGGCGTTACTGCTGGTCTCCCAGGTCAGTTCGGTGCATTCCAGAACTCTGCAGACATGGCTGTCCAGCTCGGATTCAAGAGCTTTACTCGCGGTGGCTACACCTTCCACAAGCACGACTGGAGATTGTTGAACGATCCAACGATGTTGGGTGCTGGTTCAACCAACTACATCCAGGGTGCTATGGTGCCTTTGAGAACTGTGAACGACGCCCGCAGCGGTGCCTCTGTTCCTGCCCTCTCTATGCACTACAAGGAAGCAAACGGCTACTCTCGTGAGATGGAGCACTGGGTGACTGGCGGTGGTGTTCTCGGACACAACAACAACGGTGACGCTGGTACGGACCAGGCTGTTTTCCACTACAGATCAGAAATTGCTTTGTGCGTCCGCGCTGCTAACCAGCACGTAATGATCAAGGGTTAATAGTCTTATTGTTTAACTATTAAAACCTAGATTATTATGGCTACTTTTAGACACGCGACCCCAGGTTCAATCGTTTCATCAAGAAGAGTTATTGTATCTGATGCAGTTACTTCTGATGGAGACACTAAGTTCACGATTACTCAGCCCGCAAATAGTACAGTTGACGCAGTTATTGCCAGAAACCTCGATCAGATTGTTTTTGACAATGCTGCTGCAGTATTGAAAGCTAAGTGCGGAACAGCTGAAGATGGTGCAGAAGTTTGTGCATTCTTTAATTTGTTGAATGGAGCAACAACGCTCGCTGCCAATAAGGTGGCGTCAGGGACAGTTGAAGACGCTGTTTCTGCGGTTGCTGGAACCATGACCACAGACGAAAGAGAGCTGCACATTACATTGAATGCAAATCATACTCTAACTGCTACTGGAAACGGTAGGATTGAGTTCACTATTGCATTTAGAACCTTTGACTAATGCGAAAGGGGCTTCGGCCCCCTTTGCTCTTTCTTTTTTTTAAAACACGAAAAACAAAAATTATTATGGGACATTTTGATAAGCTGCAAGTCAGCACGCTGGAGGCTGGTAGTGTTTCTGCCACAAAAGGCGTAAAGGACGGTAACGTCAGCGGTGAAGAGTATGTTACTCTTGATTCTGCTACCTCCCTCTTACTTGCCACACACTCTGTGCAAGTTGGAAAGGTTGTTAGAATCCAAGGTGGTGATGTTACTTTGACCTTGCCAGCGGTTGTTGTGGGTGCTTCTTTCCACATCGTAAACGATAACAACGACGGCGAAGGTGCTTTGACTATCTCTCCAAACGCAAATGACAAGTTCTTGGTTGATATTGCTGGCGCTGCTGGTGACGACAACAAGGACATCGTCAACACGAAGGCTACTGCTTTGCGCGGTGACTACGTTAAGTTGGTTGGTTTGTCTGCAGACGGCTGGTTGATTGAAGAAATCAGAGGTACTTGGGTTGACGAAGCCTAATACCCCTTAGACTGATTGAGAAAGGCCCTTCGGGGCCTTTTTCTTTTTTCTTATATTTGCGGTATCTTTAATGCAATGAAAAAGTTTTTCCTATTCAAGCGCAGAGACATCAACGTCTCCAGCATCTCTACTTCTGATACGGGGGAGGGTGTTGACGTGTTTGCAATCTCCACAGATCTTCTTGCATTCATGACCGCCTCCCTTGGGAAGGTGAACATCGTGTTTAATAACGCTACGATTTACGAAGAGAGCAATCTGCTGGACGGAGAATCGTTTAAGAAGACGATTGTAACGGTATCGTGCAATCAGGGTAAGGAGTTCGACCTGATAGATTCTATTATGAGATTTATCGGGGCAGAGAAGACTTCTTCTAACGTAATGAGATTTGATGCGGTCGAGGGGTACACAAACCTCGGATCTGCAAGTGTTGGCGCATTTACAGACGTTGTGTCTGAGGTTAAGCAGAACCCTGTCGTGCGCACGACTCAAAAGGTTAGCAAGCGCACCTTCATAGGAGGGACCGCCTCCACTGCGTTTGGAACGGGGGCTACGATTGCTGGCATTGAGTTTGGCGAAGGGAACGAGCCAGTCATAGACTATAATGAGGATGGATTTACAGAGGCTGGTGGAAATGTCACTGCGTGGGACAACAGCGGAACAGGAAGCACCACGTACGACATCTCGACAATAAGCGGTACTATTCCTCTTGACACTTCTACGGGTAGGCTGAACAACGGTCTAGCTACGCAGGCTGCCGATATGGATAGCAGCGATTACTTCGACCTCCCTGCGACCTATGAGGCAGAAAAAGAGTTTACGCTGTACTGCGTTGTTGGGAGGAGCGTAACCGACGTACAGGATAGTGCTAAGCTTGGATTTGTCTTTCAGGGAAGCGCCACATCTGGACAAGGGCTTACGTACGCTTTTGTTGACCCATTCGATAACAACAACTTCAAGTTTCAGTTCTCTGGAGAGAAGGGAGGGTTTGTTACTGTGCCATCCCCGTCCCCAATCATAACCAACAACGTGCCTGAAGGGGACATTAAAACGTGCTACGTTTTCGTCATAAGGAGAGACGCTGAGAGCAACATCATCATCTACGACAACACAGGAAACGCCATTGCCATCGCAGGAGCAAACACCGTAGAGGGGTCGTACGAAAGAACGGACGGGAAGCTTGTCTTTAGGCACATCGGAAACGGACTTACGACCCATAAGTTTCAAGGAAACTTGGCAAGACTTGGAATTATACCGAGCGACATCGGGGCTGCTGCTGCATCGCAGCTAGCAATAGACCTCGACAAGAGATACAAACCTTAATTTTAATTTTTAATAAAATGGATCAAGTTAAAAAGAGCCCAGGGCGGCCTAAAGCCCAACCGACCCCAAAGGTCAGACCAGTTGTAACAGAGGCAAAAAAGAAGCCTGTAATCAGACGCGAGGAGGAGCTCAAGACTACCGCTGAGTACGAAATTCCAAGTCGCGCGGGCGTAGTGTTTATGCTTCCTCAGAAAGGGATTACTGTGTACGACAAAGAACAGGATACGGTGCGCGAGATGCGCTACTGCCCTAACGAGCCTAGCATATGGGTTGAAGAGCAGAGCGACAACGCTATCAAAGAGACTGTGGCATTTAGGGAGGGTAAGATTTTTGTGGCAAAAGAAAAGCCAAACCTCAAGAAGTTTCTTGACCTCCACCCCATGAATGTCGCCAATGGTGGCAATGTATTTAGAGAAGTCAACAAGAAGCGTGACGCTGAAGTAGAGCTTCAGAAAGAATTCAAGCTCAACGAGGCTATCGCTCTTGTTCGAGACAAAGACATCACAGATCTTCTCCCGATTGCCATCTACTTCAAGGTGAACATCAATCAACCGACTACGGAGATTAGATACAACTTGTTGAACATCGCCAAGAAGAATCCGAACGAGTTTATCGAATCATTCGATTCTCCACAGGTGACTACTCGTGCGTCTATCCAGCAAGCTGCTGATTATCAGATCATTAACGTCAAAGACAACGGATGTTACTGGTTCGACTCTAACTCTCTGATTGTGTCTGTACCTGTCGGACAGGATCCGATGGACGTCATGGTTAGGTTCTGTTTAACCGAACGAGGGGCCACAGTCCTCTCGGATATAGAGGACAGGCTTGAGAAGCTAGCGTAACGAAAGGCCACCCGAAAGGGTGGTTTTTCTTTTTGTATATTTGCTTCATGGCGAGCGTACTAAAGGTATACAATGCGCTGAAGGATATCAGCAACAAGGAACAGAAGGGCTACATCACTGAGGCCGTGTTCAACACGTTTGCTGGCATAGCCCAGATGAACGTCTACAATGAGCTTTTTGGTGACATCCAGAAGGCTCAGCAGATTATTCGTGCTGGGATGGATCCAGGCAGAGATAAGTCTCCGCGCAAAATGACGGAGGAGGATCTGTCAATGTACGTAAGAGAAGGCTCTTTGTCTTCTATTGATTCTAACAGATTTTCAAAGCCATCGGACCTTTCTAAGATCATTTCGATTAGAACCGTTGGGGACTCGCTCACTGACGAAACACGAAACCTGTGTGAAATTGTCTACGATGTAGAGAAGATGAACGCCATACTTGGTAGCAACTTGTCTACACCCACATTTGACTTCCCTGTGGCGCTCGTGACCACAGACATAGAGTTGTTTCCAGAGGAGATAGTCGATGTGATAATGACTTACTATGCCCTCCCGACCTCTTATGAGTTTGGAACGACTACAATCTCTACGCTCTCCCCTCAAATACATCTTCAAAACGGTGTCCCAGTAGTGGCTTCATGCAGAGACTTTATGATTCCAGACGAGTACATGCCAGAGCTTGTGTACGAGATGTGTGAGTTGCTTGGTATTAGAGTCAGGGACAACAACCTGGTGTCGTTTGGCGCTAGAAAAGAAGCATCAGAATAATGAGCATGAACAAAGTAAAGTTGAGTCAGGTGATAAGAGACTTCATCGTGACTCTGGATGGAGACGATTACGTTAGCAACGCATCTGATGCAGCTATCAGAAACTTCGCTCTGCGCGGAATTAGAGAGATAGGCTTTGACCTCGGAAAGAAGATTAAGTCGCTCAAGCTTACGATAGACACTACAAACGATACGGTTGCTCTGCCTGACGATTTTGTCGGGATGTCTAAGCTCGGAATTGTTGACGAAGACGGGATCATCAGACCTCTCGTTCAGAACAATAACATCAACTACTCACGCAAGGCAACTACTACGGTGTCAACGACCGATTCCGAGAGTGGACCGCTTGACATCGATGCTAACTTTATCCAGAACACGGAGGCCGATAAGTCTGCCACGGGGTCTACCCCAAAGAATCCAGACGACAGCTTCGTGTTCGATAACTACACCTTCCAGGGAGGTACGGGTAGACTGTACGGCTTTGGCGGGGCTCAGGCCGCTGGACACTACAGAATGAACCTCGACCAAGACAGAATCGAAGTCGAGCTTCACACGAGCGCTACAGAGGTTGTAATTGAGTATGTGGCGGACGAAGCTAGATCTACCGATCCAGAGATCCACGTGTATGCAGAAGAAGCATTGCGGTCCTACATCTACTACAGACTTGTCGAAAGAAAGTCTAGCGTACCAGCTAACGAGAAGGCCAGAGCTAGAGCCGAATACTACAACGAGAGAAGAAAGGCGAACGCTAGATTGAGCTCGTTCACGAAGTCCGAAGCGCTCAAGACCATTCGCAAGAACTTCATGCAAGCACCTAAGTTTTAATGATTGATAAGATTACACCTAGGTTTCTGGACAAGTCTTCAGACGAAAAGCTGGTTAAGAAGACCAGCTTTATTGATGCCCTAAACCTCTACATCGATGACGTTGATGGGGACGGTGGTGTACTCAAGCCAATCAAGGGCACACAAGTAATTAGCGCTGCTCCAGGACTCTCTACGGACTCTACAGAAGAGTACATAGTGCTCGGAAGCGTATCGGATGAAAACACAGGGATTGTGTACCTCTTTGTTGGTTGCTCTGACATTAACGAGCACGGGGTGTACGCATATGACTCAAGAGGCGTTCTGCCTTTTCCTGACGGAAACGGTGGTTTTAATCCACCTATAAAAGGCAGTTATCTAAAGATTCTAACGGCTCCAGAGTTTAACTTCCCAATGAATGGGTTTGTTAAAGGTGATATTGTGTACTCTAATACAAGAGAGTTCGACAAGCACGACCTGCCTGGATCTTACGAAACCTACCCAGAGAAAGACGCACTCCTGTACTTCACAGACAATAAGAACGAGCCCAGAAAGATTAACGTCTACAGAGCTCTTCTTTCTGGATTTCAGCTTGAAGGACCAGACTCTCTTGAAAACAGGCAGATAAAGAGAGACTTTATTTGCGCTTGTCCAAGAGTCCCGCTGAATGAGATTACGTTTGAGTTCAAAAGAGATCAAGACAGAGACGTAAACAACTTCGATACAGCTCCTGGCTTTCAGTTTGCTTATCAGAACATCTACAAGGATGGGTTGGAAAGCGCAATCTCACCGTACTCAAGAATAGCATTCCCTCCGTCTATCGTAAACAGAGGGGCTTCTACATCCGATACGTCATTTAACCACAACATGTGCGTATTGACGGTACCGCCTCAGAACCAAGAGGTGGAGTCGATCAGGATTCTTGCCAGATACGGGAACGGAACCAACTTCATAGAGCTGGACGAGATTGATAATGAAACCCCAGGGGAGTCCTTCTCTTACAAATTTTACAACGATAGAATAGCTGGGGGTGTCTCACCGCAAACCGTAGACAAGACGTTCGACAACGTGCCTCAGAAGGCGCAGGCTCAAGCCATCTCGTCTAACAGGCTTGCGTACGGAAACTATGTGGAGGGATATGATAATGTAGACTGCAGCGGCGTAAAGCTTGAACCAGTTTACAGAGATAGACCTGCTGAAATAATTGATTATCAACTACTTATAAAGCCATCTATAGAAAGGTCTGCTGGAGGCACAAATCTTACCGAAAACAAAACAATAGGATTTAGCTACACGGCCAGTCAGTTTGCAGACAAGATTGCTGCAAACACAAAAGTAAACATTTCGTTTTCGATCTCCCCAGACAAAAACTTTCACGTATACACGACATATGGTGAGGAGGCACCCTCAGGCGCTAGATCGTATCATCAATCTAGACAGGTCGGAGCCAACTCTCTGAATCTTCCTGGGTACGGAACACAAAATACTGGCGTCATTACTGAAGATTCGCCAGCTTATTTGCAAGAAGAAGGTGCGACTGGAGAGCCAGGGTTCCAGACCGAAATCGGTGCTGGAGGTAGGTTCCTGCACACACATAGAGAGAACTATTTCGGATTTAATAAAGGGGTTGGCGGACAGGCTTCAAGCATCGCAAGCCCAGCATCAACTGACACCTACTGGAAGCAAGAAGTCCCAACAAACTTTTCTGGAGCTGGAAATAAAAGATTGTTTTTCGGAACAAGTGCAGGGAACCCTCTAATCCTTAGTGGCGGTGCATGTCCGTTTTCTGCTTCATTTACGATAAACAATGAAGTTAGCACAGGCGGTGGCCCGCTTGTAGCAGAAATATTTTCAAAAATTCTCGAAGGAAAAACTCAAGAGCAGATCTCTCAGGAGCTTGGGTTTTCTTCTGGCTTCTTGACCGTCCATGACGAAGACACAAAAATCACTCACAGCCACTTTATTAATCTTGGGCTTCAGGATTACGATGAGATTCCAGTCGGAACTTCTATTAGCGACCTTATAACTGGCGCAGCTAACGGAGGGAATGTGTCGCCAGACTTTGAAGACCTGCTAAGCAACAAACCACCATCTTGCGCCTTTATTGTAAACAAGGCTGAAGTAAAGTTTTATCTAGAAAGAGTAAGCGATACTGAAAACGGAGAATACAGATTAGGGAAAAACAGAGCCTTCCGACTGTGCATAGAAAACGTTTACCTACCTGACGACGACCCTAACGACATTATGACTTGCGTTAGAGATCTTGACCCAGCGTCTCCTTGGTGGGCCATAAGCAGAGGTACGATAAGCGACCCAGCGTTTTCTACAAACTTTGTGCAGATATACAATAGCGAGCTTACGTTTAGCGGAAGGATATTCAGGCAAATGGCGCCGACTGGTGTTTTAGCTGCAACAAGAAATTTCTCGACTGAGTTTCCATTTAATTATCTGGTTGATGACGATGGCAATCCAGAAGCGGGCAGCGGTGTATTTGGCCTTGAGTCTAAGCCAATCATGGAAATGTGCTTTGGATCTCTTCAGGTTGGGGTTGATACCACTGCAGAGCCTGGAAGAAAAAAGAAGCTTCTTAAGAACACATCAGACGGATCGTTTAACAACAGATTTCAGTTTTCGCTGATGGACGGAGAGGGTGGTCCTGGAGGTTCTGGTGCTGGCCAGGGGAGTGGCTATGATGTTCTTGCGTGCGATAAGTACGGATCTATTGCTGGGCAGTGCTTTATTGAATACGACAAAGACAATTTGTTTTGCAGACCCAATAGTGCGTGGGTAAGATTTATAGCTGGGCTTGATGGGGATGGAACTATTTCAACGATAGGCAATGCTTCGCTACAGTATGTGCAAAATAACGAGATAGCAAACCAGATAGGGCTTACCCAGTACGATATAGAAGGAGAAGTCATCGGGTATTTGCACACTTCAATCCTATGCGGTCCATTTTACACTGGCAAAATAGTCATGAATGCCGTAGACGGAGGAAGCACAATCGAAGAAGACGAGCAACTCGGAAATGTCAACCCTGGCCCAATAGCGACGGATATGTCTATGACGACGACTCTTCCGCTAATCTATTGGTCTTCGTGGACGATTGACGTAAATCAAAATAACTACAGCGGAGTGTTTATTCCGTCTCAATTTAGCGCAGGAGATTTATTCGGCGGGACGACTGCACTGCCAGAAGTTCAGACGTCATACCCATATCCCATCGTTGAGACAGCTGAAGATGGAGGGGGCGGATTTGAAAACGGATCTCTTGAAGGCGGAACCCTTAAAGAGGATCCATTTGGAAACGGATTTGGTTCTGTTGACTTTGAAAGACTCCATTCTCACGGGGAGATAGTTTCTCCAATAACATCCGTGGAGGACCCATCGATAGGCAGCGGGATGTCGTTCAAGAGTGGGGCCAACCATGAATTTGGAATCGTTTACTACGATGAGAGAGGTAGGCACGGGTATGTAAACCCAATCGGATCTGTCTACGTAAAAAATTACGGGGACAGAAATAGCGGGGAGAAAGGCGCTGCATACATTAGGGCAACAGACATTACGCACACTCCGCCAAGCTGGGCTAAGAACTACAAGCTTGTATACTCTAAGAATACGAGCGTAGACAAATTCATTCAGTATTCATCTGGAGGAGCTTTTATCCCGCAGTCGGAAAACAACTCAAGCGGTTCTAGAAACATATACGTGTCTCTGAACTATTTGCAGGGGCATCCGATTTCTTATTCTAACTCTTTTGGGGCTAGAGGCAAGGATGGAACTCCTGTCATGTACTCGTTTACTCCTGGAGATAGACTCAAGGTGATATCTTACATGCTCTATCAAGACGGAGCTAATATTAGCAGAGTTTTCCCTGTGTCTTACGAGTTCGAAGTGGCGGGATTGACTTCGTTGACAGAGCTTGACAATCCGCTTGCTGAGGTGATAGACGGAGTTCCCGACGCAGAACAAGCCGAGACTGGGCTGTTTTTGCTCTTGAAGAACAACGAGGACGCCAATGGGTTTAGATACCAAGACGTTGAGCAGGGGAATGACAACTGGGGGAACAACTGCATCTTTGAGATCTACTCACCATCGAAAGAGTTGCAGCCTGACGAGAGACTTTACTACGAGATTGGTGAGTCGCATAAAGTTCTCACGATTTTAGAGGATGGAATACCCACTAGAATTCACGAGAACTCAGAAGTACTTCTCACGCAGGGCGATGTTTTCTTTAGAAGCCACGCAGTAAACCTAAGAGATTTCGACAGCACTCAAGGTTTTGTAGACCTATTGATTGACGTTGATGATGTCGGGGAACCGATTGTACCTGAGTCAAACTTTAAGAGTTATTACTTAGAGTCTGAAGCAGCGAGCGACCTGTTCCCTTCTAGGGCCACTTCTATCGGCAGACCAAACATTGTGAAGCTAGACGCCAGGCAGTCCAGAAAAGAAGTTAGTATCGTTCACTCTGACAGAGACATACCTGGGTCTAGCAAAATAGGTTACTCTTCATTTAACAGGTCTATACCATCCGAAACGGAGGTAGATTACAAAGGCGGAGAGATAAACTACTTGTGCAACCACCAAGACGCTATATTCTTTGTTCAAAGAAACAAATGCGGACACATACCTGTAGACAGAAACCTCATATCCGACGCATCTGGATCGAGCACGCTTATCACTTCTAGCAAATTCTTGGGAAGCCCTAGGTATTACGCAGGAACAGCTGGATGCGACGGAAACCCTGAGTCGGTTGTAGACGTGGATAACACCGCATACTTTGCTCACAAGTCGTTTGGAAAGGTGTTCAAGGTGTCGGGCGTTAATGGAGTGAATGTAATATCTGATGCAGGTATGAGCTCGTTCTTTAGGGATGAGTTTAATAATGCACTGAACAGCTCTGACCCAATTAGAGTTGTCGGAGGATACGACCCAGTAAAGAAAGAATATCTTCTTACGGTACTAAACAAACCAACTATAAACACTGGGTCTCAGTCATTCCTTTTCGACACTGTCGCACCAGCCGACGACGTGGAAATCACGGACATTGGAGGAGCTGAAGAAGATCTGATTCCAAAAGTCAGCGTTGATTGGAGCGCACCAAGTAATCTTAGTAGTGTTCAGTTCATAACTTATTTCAATGACGGAGGAAACTCTATAAACAACGAGCTGTCTGTGTGGAAGTCTGGCGCAGAAACGAACT
>Ga0208162_1001062_pt1 | contig 14803 bp, 39 predicted proteins | sample CB_VirMetaG_4_FD_184539 | JGI IMG/M metagenome (GOLD analysis project Ga0208162, IMG submission 184539) | Freshwater to marine saline gradient viral communities from Chesapeake Bay - CB_1508_1M Viral MetaG (SPAdes) (version 4) | ecosystem: Environmental > Aquatic > Marine > Coastal | place: USA... | reverse complement strand
GTGGGGTATCGAAGAACCTTCTCCACTTGAAACTCTTGCTGAGAAAGTAGAACAACTAGAAGAACGCATCAAACTCATCGAGCAAGAGATGGTTGGGCAATCTAATGCACTCTATGAGTGTTGGAACTCATTAGATGCTCGCATAGATATTCTAGCGGAAAATAAAACTGATGTACGGTGACTTAGATTGTTTCGAAAAAGCATTATCACATTTTGGCACTCGTGTTGATATGATTTGTGCCATGGAAATGGGTGGTAAGATTGATGCTGAAACTGCTTATCAGAATATCAAGATGGAACTTAAAGAACTAAAAAAGATTCGTAAGAAGCACAAAGAGGAAAACTGTGATGACTGCTGATGATAGTTTGAAAATCTCACAAAATGAGGACGGTTCCTTCACGATTGACTGGGACCCACAAGACCCAAAATGGAGTTTTCTAAATGGGTTGACATCCACGGAGATTCAGGTTATGATAGAGCAAGCAATCAAGGACTACCTCGATGAACTCGACCAATCCACACAGCAGTGACTTTTCCTACAAGAAGTATTCTCTCGAACAACTTGATAACTGGGTCAATGATGCTGTAAATTGTGAGGATCTCACACCACAAGACATCTATGATACTGTTGTAAGATGTGTAGAAGAGAGTGTAAAGTATCACAAGAAGTATTACACTAAGAGTGTAGAACTTCTTTCCCTTCTGAAAGGTCATCGTGAAGTTGACTTTGGTGATGAAGGAAACATTACTCTGGGTGATACTTCGGATTGGAATGACTTCTGGGAAGAAAATTATTACCCAGAAGAGCACAAGCAGTATACTGAAGAAGAAATGAACGCAATGTGTGAACGTGCGGCAACCGAAAACGATAAAGATAAGTGCCGTGAGTATAATATGCGTGAAGCAGAATACTACAATAAGAGAGCACAACTGGATCTTGGGGAAGTAAACAGGAATGTAAAAACATATGATGAGATGATTGCCGAAGGATGGCAAATGACTGATGATGGATTCTGGATCAAGGAAACTGATAAGGGAATTTCATCTGTGTCGGCATAATGTATACTCTTAAACTTCTTTCTCCGTTTGTTGTAGCAATGTGTGCTGAAGGTTTAACTACTGGACAGGGTGATCATTGTGTTATTGACAATAGACCACCAAATGTGGTAAAATACTACGAACCAGGTAAATCCTGCTATGTTAATGGCATTTTCTACAAAGACTGTGCTAATAAATAAAAAAAATTAAAACAATAACTTACAATGGCAATCGTTAGCTATACTGTCACTGCTGGGACAAATGGACCAGGAATTTCTTGGACTGGTTCTTTTATTGTGGATACTCCAGCAAATCAAGTCAGTGCTGAATTACCAACTAGCATTACTAACTCTGAAGGTGCTACATTTACTCCTGCACAGTTTGAATCCTATGGTAATAGTGGAATTGAATATGTAACCTGGAGATCTATTGACATTAGTGGTCAAACTCCTGGAGCTCCAGCATATGCCAACATTCACCCCCAGGGTGGTCAAAGTTTCGATATTTGGTCAACTTCTCTTTACAACTATATTGCTGGTGCTGGAACCTGGAGCGGTTTAGATGGTCAAGAATATGCATTGAATGGTACTAAAAATACTGTGCTGTATGATTATGGAGTTCCATATGCAGTAGCGTATTGTACTGGTGGTGGATTTGCAACCACAGGAAAAATTGCATTCACTGTCGTCTAGTTTTATTAGTAATTAAATCATGGCATTGTCTAAATCTGTTGAAGATTCTTTGAAAGAGGCAGAATCATCTTTGCGTAATGCATTGGCATTTGCAGCACGTCAAGAGCGTCCAATGGTGTGTGCTCAAATTGCAAAGATGATTCAAGATATTGAGCATATTCAGTCATTTGATGGTATAATGGATATGCTGAGTGACAGGGAACCAGGTAGCAGTGGGTCTTATGGTCCATTCACTGACAATTAACTTTTGCGAAGCAATCCCAAAGAAAATGTTAAGTATCTAGATACTTATGTTATAGAATGCTAACATTGGGACACATCGCAAAAAACTCATGACTCTCGCAAAAACTGGATCTGAAGTTCTCACCAAGGAAGAATGGAATGAACTTATTGCCCTTAAAGAGGCAATTACCTATGCTCCACAGACAGTTTCTGCCCAAAAGATGGAAAAGTTTGCCGAATTGATGGTGCGAAGTCTTGAGGGTAAAGAGTCTAACACCCCTCAATAAAATAAATACTATCATCACGATACAAAACTATGGAAAACATCGACAAACACATTCAGAAAGATGAGGAACTTCTGAGTGATCCTACTATTTCACCGCAGTCGCGCCGACATACTGAAGAAGAGTTGGAAGCACTGAAAGCATATAAAGAAAACCATCCTGGAGAATCGCACGATCCAACACCACTTGAGTTGTATTGCGACACTCATCCTGATGCATCTGAATGTAGAGTCTACGACGACTGAGTGGACAGTTCAACAAACTGGTACACATGGGGTTGCAAGACCCCTTTTTTCATGCCATAATACCAAGGTAGTCAAGGGAACATCATGCAGAACAAACACCTGGAACACCCCGAAGATTCTATCTTGACTGGTGATCTTTCTGTTCTTGATTGGTTCACCACCAAAGGTTCTTTGAGTGTTAAGATTGATGGTGCTCCCGCTATTGTGTGGGGCAATGACCCCGAGACCGATACTTTCTTCATCGGTACTAAAGCAGTCTTTAACAAAGTAAAGATTCGTATTGCTCACTCTCATGAAGAGATTGACCAATTCTATGATGGTAATGTTGCAGATATTCTGCACGCTTGCTTTGATGTTCTTCCACGGACTCATAATATCTATCAAGGTGATTTCATTGGGTTTGGTGGTGAGACTGAGTATCAATCAAACCTGCTTACTTATCGGTTTGATCACACTGTCACCGAGAATGTGATTGTTGCACCTCACACACAATACCTCTGTTCCACTACACTACGGGATGCAGTCGCCTATCCTTTCTCATACAAACTGACTGGCAATCGTAAGTGTAAATTTGTACAACCACTTGCGTGGATTGCTTATGGTGCAGAGCGTTTCGATGATGTAGAGGAAGTTTGTGCATTTGCCAAGATGATGGCGACAATGTGTCAGTTTGTGACTAATGCTCAAGCGCAGAAAATGAAGAAGGTATTTAACACTTTCATTAAAATCGGTGCTGAGTTGGACGATGAGGCACTGGCGACCGCTTGCGACTGCGACATCAACCTAATTCGATTGTGGAAACTTGTCAAGTCTATTAAGGACGACTGTTTGTATCTTTGTCGCAACAATGGACCCACTACTTACCTATTAGGTGAGAAAATTGATGCTGAGGGTTATGTTCTCATCAATGAGCATGGTTCCTTCAAGTTGGTGGAGCGTGAGGCATTCTCCCGCGCCAACTTCAATCACGGTCGCTTCCAGACCAGTTGACGGACTGTCCACCACAGGCGTGCAGCACCGTCTGGATGCCCTATAATACTTAGGTAATCAAGGGAACACCCCATGCAACTCCAGACTTCTGCCACTCAAGTTGATTTCTTTCCCTGCACTCCTGCTGCTAAGCGGTTCGTTAAGCGTGTTGTCTGGCACCCTGGTGCTGAGAGTGAGATGACTTCCTTTTCTACCGTTGTTAAGTCCGACATGGTGTATGATGTGAACAACTACATCGCCAACGGTGCTATTGTTTCTGATTTCAACACGAAGTCTTACACTGGGGTTGATTACTCTCCCGTCATGTGCTAATCTAATCCTATGGGAACGGCAGCGCCCTAAAGACTCCAACATTCTATAATCCCACCCAAGTAGGTGGCAATCGTAATGTTTCAATCTGATCTTTCCAAGATTCGTACTACACGTCAGTTCAAGACAAATCGTGATCTTGCTGAGACTATTGCCCACTCTGAGCATATCACAGACCATGACTTGAGGAAACTGATTAACTTCAAGTCTCTTGATCGCCTTGCAGAGTTGTTGGAAACTGACCGTAATTCCATCTATGAGAAGTGCAAAGCAGACTATGAATATGCTTTGACAGTTGCTCATGGTACTGCTATTCTTGCCTCTCGTCAAGGTTCCAAGGACGAATCTTATGTTCTTGATGAGATTAACCGTGTCTCCTCTGGTTATGGAATCTATGTTCAATCTCTGAACAACCAAGATCTCCGTCCCACTAAGGATGGACGCCTTCTTAACAAGGAAGAGTTCAAGAAGTCTGGTCTCGACAAACTTGAGTGCTTGAAGTCTCTCGACGGTGTTATCAACGGAGAACTTGAAGGTTATATGTTTGCCAAGATCTGCTTCGGTGAAGGTGGACACCAAGACAATGTTTTCCATGAAGCAGCACACTTTGCTGACTGGGCACATCAATATGGTGAAGATGGTAAAGTCTATGTTATACTGATTGATACTGATTTGATTGATAAGTTTAATCGTCTTAAGTCTAATTACGACTCTAACACTGTTTGGGTCGTTGACCATGTAGAATTTCAAAAGCGTCTTGGTATTGAATGAGCAAACAACTCCTGGGTCAGTATTATACTACCACTGACCCATTCAACAACTCTGGTGCATTCCGCTCCTGGTATCAGATGGTTCCCAAGGATACTATCTTGGAACCATTTGCGGGTGCGGGGCACCTTTTTTCGTATGTAGATGCAGAGTGGCATGGGTATGATATTGAACCAAATCATCCCGATGTAGTACAAAGAGATACGTTTAAAGAGTTTCCTACTGGGTATCGTGTGTGCATTACTAATCCACCATATCTTGCTAAGACTGTAGTATCACGTAGGAAACTACCAGTACAATTGGTGCATGAAGATATGTACCTTGATGCATTACAGTTGATGTTAGATAACTGTGAGTATGTCGCTGCAATTATACCCAGTACGTTCTGGAACCAGAATCTATTCAAAGATAGGTTGTATGCATGGGACAAGTTTGATATGAAACTATTCAGTGACACTGATGCACCTGCAGGTGTCGCATACTTTGTTCCACACACTGTGAAGAAAACAAGGACATTCGTTAATGGTAAAGAAATCCACCTAAGTGCGAACAACACGCCTATAAAAAGCAATTTTCCTGTCCTTTTCAACCCCAAGGACCTGTCGCCCTACCTGGTCGTTGGAATTGACACCATATCACAAAATGACATCCATATTCGCAGATTGAACGTGAATGATATAGAGGGATTGGTGAATGTCAAGTTTGAGTGTAAATCAACCAATAGAAGTATCTTTCCAATATCATGTAAGCACCTAAAAGAGGAGGATTTGCCACAAATAAATGAAATGATCAGCAAGTGGAGAGAGGATACGTCCGATTTCTTCCTTACAAGTTATAAATCTTGCATGAAGTCTGGTAAGTATAGAAAGAGAATATCCTTCACCGAGGTTAGGTGGATTCTGGAGAACTACTACGGTCTTGGTGCCAGTTGAGAAGGTGGCACACTACCCCAGTCTCTGCCCCCACTCTGCCCTATAATACTAAGGTATTCGACAGACACCCCAATGGCAACCCGTGGACGCATCGGTCTTGAACTCAAAGACGGTTCTATTCTCTCTGTCTATCATCATTGGGACTCCTATCCTGAGTGGTTGGGTCGTATCCTGAAGACTCATTACAATAGTAAGTCTCTTGCTTCCGAACTGATTGACGGTGGCGATATGTCTTCCTGCTGGACTGATGAGCGTTGGGATGATAGTGGTGTGGAGGGAGTTTATGGTCCTCAATACTACTCTGCCCGTGGTGATCGTGATTCCAGTCCTCGCCTTGATAAAGACCTGGGTGAGTATCTCCAAAACAGCGAAGAGTATTCGTATGTTTATACTCAACTGAGCGGTTGGTTGTGCTATGATACCTGCTCCTGGCGTGATTCCTATATGGAAGGTCAGGAAATCCCTGATGGAGCACTAGCGGTTTAGTCCGCCTTATGCTACAATAATCAAACCACTTGAGGATCTTTCATGGACTTGTCTGAGCTGCTTGATGAACTTCGGGAAATCAAAATCTATGAAACCGACCCTAAAGATTGGATGGGAGTGCTTGAAGAAGACGACTACTGGGAGACAGTTCCCGAACTGGTCTACTGACCTCGCCAGAGGAGTCTAGGACGCCCTATAATACCCACAACGCAAGCAACCAACTCACATGACTAACATCATTAAACTTCAAGAAGAGATTGAATCTGAAATTCGTTCTGTCAAAGAAATAGATATTTTACCGTATTTTATTAAACTTGCTGATGGTAGTTATGTACCAAATCCTAAAAAAAGGATTCAAGTTCGTGAAAGGGATCGTGATGTAGATTTTATTGAACGAATTGTTAATAAAGTCAATCAAACTGGTGATAGAAGTAAACTTTCCACTCTTACTACGGTATATTTTCCTGAAGAAGATGAAACTAAACTTCTAAATGGAAATCATACTGTAGAGATTGAACTGCTTTTGGGTATGCAGAAAGCAAAAGCAGTTAATCTTGACTTTGTGAAGGATTTTGGTGGCAAAATGTCACTTGTCCTCAGGTTGGGTAATTTACTGAATCGTGAAGATGTTGAACGTAATTCAACATCATCTGCTGACGTAAAGAAAGAACTTTATGAAATCATGGATGAACGTGTCGCTGATGGTAAAGATGCCAAACCATCAGACGATGAAATTGATGACTTGATTTCCGTATATCCTTTTATCACCCGTGCCACAATTGGACAGTGGATCTCCTATCATACTACTGCTGGTTCTCGTCGTGCTCCTTTGAAATCTTACTCAAAAGGGGAACTTAAACTACAGAAAGAGTTTTATTCTAAGCAAAGAAAGTATAAAGGTTATGTAATTTTGGAACCACGTACCATTGAAAGATGGGATAACACTGGTGTTTCTCAAGCATTTATCAATTGTAAGAATGAGAATACGACCAAGGTTCTTATTCCATTCTATTGTGATTCTGTTGCCCAATCCGAAAAACTTGAAAAAGGTGAAGATGCAAAAATTACTAACTTTTATAAAGAACTTGGTGAATACTACGGTCTCACCTTTGAAGTTGACTTTCTGAGTTGTGAGTAGTATGCCAGTCCTAGAACTGGTCTACTGACCCTTCAGAGGCGTCTAGAACGCCCTATAATAGGTTCATACGCAAGACACCGATGCCCACCACCTTCGCTGACTACGCTGCCCAGCAAGACGCCCGCAACACCATCCATCTTAACATCGTTAAGTATGGTCTGATGCTGTGTGATGCTCTCCAGCAGACTGCCCCTGATGGTTATCACTACTCCCTTGATTCTTCGGGTCGTAAGTATCACAAAGTCTTCATGCACATTGGTGATCGCCGCGATAGCATTCATGCTTTCATCGATAAGAAGACTGGTTCTGTGTATAAACCTGCAAGTATAAAAGCACCTGCCAAAGGAGAGCGTTATAATGTGTTGGTTATCAACTCCCGTGAGCAAATGTTTGAGCGTTGTGATTGGGCAGGTGGTTATCTTTACCGATGATATACATTCTCATCATTCTTGCTAGTGTTGTCTGGGCAGCACTAGCACTCTTTTCCCCCTGGTTTAATCATCTCAACAAGGACAATGAGCGTTTCTAAAGAACAACTAATCGACGCACTTTATCATGAGTATGTTTTTCTGTGTCATGATGATTTTGATCCAGATGAGGATGCTACTCCTGAGGAATACCTTGAAATGTTGAAAGAAATGAGTTATGATGAGTTAGTTGAGGAAACTGGTACTGATGAGATATTCAGTATGGATGAGTTTATGGGAGCATGGGGATGACTTCAACACATAAACTCATCTTTGTTTCAAGTTTTGTTTGGTTTCTTCATTGGGGTACAAGAGTAATGTATTCTCTATTGACTGCCTGGTGATAAATAATAGTGCTTTTGTTTGTGGTTATTCAAGAGCAAAAGATTGGGGGCATTTTGCCCCTTTTCTTGTATAAATACCTGTAACCACAAACAAAAAGCAGATGGAAGAACAATGGTTGATAGACCTTCGCAACTTTGTATGCGATGAACCAGATCCTAGTGAGTTTATTGTCAATTTGCCCTCCTTTAATAAAGGTATTCCAAAATCAAAACAACATTGTCTAAACATTAGTAAGGCACAAACAGGTGAAGGTAATAGTTTCTATGGTAAGAAGCACACCGAAGAAACACGAAAGAAGATGAGAGAGGCACAGAGCAAGGTCAATAGGAGTGGTGAGAACAATCCTATGACCAAGCACACGCCAGAGGCAAAGGAGAAAATGCGTCTTGCGTGGGAGCGGAGACGTGCTATAATACGGGAGAAGGCAAACACCTCTAAATGAGTTCCATTTATCATTCGGGATACGGTTATTCTAAAGTCCTCTGTCAGGATGTTACCTCTTGGTTTTTGAATAACTTCTTTCCACATCACAAGATTACATTAGATATTGTACATCGTGGATTGAAACGTGAGGGAGTTTATGGATATTGTGATGTCGTGGGTGATACTTATCGTCCACGACACTTTTTGATAGAGTTGGATACACACATGGATGAGGAGTTGTATATAAAAACTCTTTTGCATGAATTGGCGCACCTGGCACAGTGGATACGTGGTGCGCTGCGGTCCCGATACGGAAAATTGTGTTATTGTAAACAACCAGTAGAGAATTGGGAGTACTGGTATCAACCACATGAAGTTGAGGCACGTGAGGAGGAAGAGAGGTTGTATATTTGGTATTTGAATGATAAAATGGAAACAAAGTTCTTTTCGAATCGATTAATGTCATGACATCAAATGCACTGAGAGCATTAACTGCGACAACTGGCAATCGTACTGATTGTTGGAATACTCCTGTCGAATTTGTTGGTGATGTTATTCGGTTCTTCAATGGATCTCTTGACCTTGACCCTTGTTCGAATAGTACAGAGAGTCCGAATGTACCTGCAAGGCAAGTTTATACTGAGGAGACGAATGGACTGGCACATGAATGGATAGCAGACAGTGTGTTCATGAATCATCCTTACAGTAATAGTAAGGAGTGGGTTCCTTATGCTGCATCACAATATGAGTGTGGCAATGCAAAGGAAATGGTATTATTGATTAAGTTGGATGTATCAACCAAGTGGTGGAGATCTGTAGAGAAATACCCATGGATTGCAGTGAATCGTAGACTACGTTTTGGAACTGCCGCCAGTGCCGCACCATTTCAGTCTGCGATTGTTTATCTTGGACCCAACCTGGATGAGTTTAGGAGAGTATTTGGGAAGTATGGTCAGTTGTATGTGCCAGTTTCAGAAAGTGTCCACCATCGGCACGGTAGCGACCTGGATGCCCTATAATACTAAGGTAGTCAAGGGAAACGCCCGATGAACGCTTACGAAGTCTCCATCGACAACAGCGATGATACCACCAGCATCTTCTACATTACTCGCCCTGCTACCAAGAGCATTCGTGGTTTGAACCGTCAGCATAACAATGTGGTGAATCAGGTTGTGGATGGTATCCGTGAGATTCGTGGTTGGAAGCGTCTGGAGGTCAAGCGTGTACCACTTGAGCAAGTTGCACAAGGGTCGTTCTGAATCGCCCCAATCCACCCTATAATAAGAGCATCAACGCAAGAGACCAATGGCACTCGCTTCTGACGACACTCAAACCATTCAAATTCGCCGCACGATTCTCAACAGTATTGAAGAGATGGACATTGAGATGCTCAAGCGCATTGCCTATGAGTGTCGTTGTGAAGAGATGGGCATTTATCCTGACCACACTTACATTCGCTGGTGATGATTACTCAAGAAGACAGAGAGTTTATTAACTTTCTTTTCGACAAACTGGTCAAGCATGTTGATACTGATATGCTTGACCTTCATGACTCTGATAGTTGTGATGACCATTTAAAGTTTGCCCAATTGGAGTTATTTTAAATGAATCAATTTGAAAAGGCACATTCTGATTTTATTATGCATTGTGTAGAGGATATTCATAGTGAAGAGCAATGGGAAGAGGCACGACGTTATGTTGATAATTTCCTAGAATGTCGTGCTGCAGAGTTAGAGGTTACGGTTGATTATTATTTGTCGGAGTTTGTCTAATGACGGAACAACAAAAACTAATCCTAGCACAAATGCAAGTAGAAAACCTGCTTAGTCTGCTGAAAGGAAATGTTTATGAGAATTATATGTGTGGGAAATTGTATGGTATTCGGTATGAACTTCAACGGCAAATGTCTCTATTGACAAATACCAAAATTTCATCTACAATTAAGAAGTAATTTAGACATAACAATGAAGTATCTGTATTTGGTTGATTACTGGGTGCCATTTCCTTCTTCTGAATATGGTGGATTAATTAGTGTTGTCGCAGAGAATGATATTGAGTGCCATGATATTCTACTTAATTGGCGTGATGAATGTGATTCTAAATACGATAACCTGATTATGGAAAAGGTTGATATTGCACAGTGTTATGCACTTGTTGATCCAATTGAATCAGGTATTGTAGAATCATTCACGACTTAATGCAAATGGAAAAATTGTATCGAATTGAAGAATTGACAACGACTGGTTGGTTATTAACTGAGAATACTGATGTCAAACTTACAAAAGAACAAGCACGGGAAAGAATTAATTACTATCTCTCACAAGGATATAATCCAGAGAGATTACGTGCTACCCCAGACGTTTAAGCATCATCCCCCAGAAGGTTATAGTTATGAAGTGTCTCAGTTTAAACGCGACATTCTTTCTATCTGGATTTGTAATCATGGTAAGTTCTCTTATACTGATAAAACTCCTAAGTCCATCTGGGGATTCTATAATACAAAGACAAAGTGCTATCATGCGCCTATCAATGCAACCAAGCAAGGTGATAAGGTAAGTATAGAACAAACGACACCATACAGTGCAATGCAACTCAACCTTAATCCTTTAATGCAATGTCTTATGTGCCCAAACTGAATGATTATGTTAAGTGGAATAGAGATAAGTTTCCAGTAGAAGGATGGATTTACTTTGTTGATAGTTCTTATCTTACTATAGAGATAGGAGTCAAGGATAAGCATAGTGATGATGTAGAGCACTGTCCTATTCATAGTAAGTATCATACTCTTGTTGTGTGTTATCCAGAGAGTTGGAAGCAATTAACCTATGTGAAGAGTAGAGAGTGTGTTTATTCTGAAAAATAGGTAAAAATAGCGTTTTTATGGTAAAAATAGGTTAAATTTAATTAAAAAATACCTTTTTAAATATAAAGTTGTGTTTTATACTGTTCTCAATAAGTGTTGTATTATTGAGAATCAATAGTGTTTTATTGTTGAGAAAACCTCTCTTAATCATTATAGAAAGGTGCCCAGGTCTTGTGGGCTAAGCGAGGTTAGCATAAGACGCGCAGTTTGTCAAGTCGGGCGGCGCGAAAATCTAGTCGAGACCCCACGCAAATATTATGAGACCCACACATAATCTCGACGAGACTTATAAATAATCGTTATGAATCTCGACGAGACTTATATCTAGATGATTGACATCTAGTCGAGATCATCGTATAATATACACACTTATCTCGACGAGCTTATGTACGACGACTACGATCTCGACTATACCTTCGCACGAGATCATGTTCTCGACGAGGATACGTACTACGAGATGCACACACATCTAGATCTAGACGTACTAGATATGGATGAGGATTATGCACGAGATACGCATGATTATGATGTGCTAGCGTATCGTCATTATGCATGATATAATATTGTACACACGCATCTAGACACATGTTAACACATAACAAGCGCCTGGTTACGGTAACGTTAGACATCATGTGTTATGATGATTTACATCTGGAAGATGTAAAGTGGAGAGAACTATTAGATTTGCAAGGTGATGAAGAGGTTCATACTAGCATCAAAGAATTCGAAGTAAGGTATTAGTGTGCCAGTTTCTCAATTGGCACACTATTCTCAATAAGACTTCGTTATTGAGAATGGTATACGTGCACTCTGTGCCAATCTGCAGAGTGTCCACCATTTGCCCCATTGCCCCTGGTGATGGGGTATTGTAGTCTCAAGTTCAAAAAACACATGGATTTCGACACTTTCGACACCGACATGTTCCAAGAGATTTGTGATGCTCCTGGTGAAATCTTTGACATCCCTGAGATGCAGGATCAGAAGTTTGACGTAGAAGGTTATATTAACTCCAACTACGATTACTGATACTCAATGTCATTTGTTTCCACGTTCGATCACTCAAACTCCATGACTGATAACATCATCGACCGCGAAGAATTGCAAAACAATCTTATCAACCAAATTCTGGATGATATGGATATCAAAACGATGATGGCAATTCTTTATGATAACATGAATGAGACTTATGATAAGTATTCGGTGGATGAATTGATTCAGGAAGTTGAAGAGTATTATCCTGAACTTTTGGAGGAGTGATAAAGAACTCATGGGGAGTTCTTTATACCCAGGGCGGCCGCCCATCAATCGCGGCGGAATGATAAGCACGGGTGATGAATGAGTTTCCCATTTGGTATCACCGTGAACTACGGGAACCGCCAGGATGTGCAATAGTAAGAGCATGAAAGAAACCAACTACTACATCCGCCGTACCTGGACCACCTTCACGGGTAAGGTCGTCAAGGTTGACCACATCGGTCCCTACATGGAGTCTCAAGAGTTCGCCGTCGCCATGCAGCGCGGTCATGACATGCGTCGTCAGGTGCCTGCCACTGAGCAGATTACCAAGTGGGAATGGGTCCAAGGCAAGGACGCCTGAGGGACTATCCCTCCTGGACCCCAGACGCCGAACCGATGCCCTATCATACTCTCATGAACAAAAACGCAATGTTTAACTCTGCTCTGGAATCTCTCCAACAGTTCTGTATTGAAATGGACGCCGATTGGTGCATGGTTTACGACTTTATGGAAGCACAAGTTGGCAAACTCACTGAAGAGCAGTGGGATGAAGTTGAGGCAGTTTACAACCCTTACCTGAACGATTCCCGCTACTGATGACAACTGTAATTCTTGGTTCGTTAATCATTCTCTGGTTTTTTGCCCCCAAATGGAAATGAACAATCAACTCGAAATGCTGACTGCTCGTGAACAACTGATGGAGGATATTGACCTCATTGTTGATAATCACCTGAATGAAAAATTAACTGCTCAAGAGCAACTTCGTCTTGTGATAGACTTGTGTGATGCCGTTTGCAAAAACTTTCCCGCAAACTAATGCAATTCCAAATCACTGAAATTGAGTTTGATTTTGATGATGAATATGGACCTTATCCTGAAGAGGAAAAACAGGGTGTAATCAATCAAACGATGACAACAATTTGGGAAGCAGATGATGAGGAAGATCTAATTGAAGAGATCACATGTGCATCAGGTTGGTGTATCAAGTCCATTGACTATCGTATCATTCTCAAGTGAAACTCATGAACCGCGAACAACCAAACCGTGCGGGAGTTCTTTATACTCAGGGCGGCTGCCCGACCAGTTGGCAAGGTGGCACAAACCCCCTTGTGGATGGCGGCGATTGGTGCAATACTTAAGCATACCAAACGAAACGAGTGATGACTGACCCCTGCACCATGGCAATGCAAACCGACATGAACATCCTGAAGTTGAATATTGAAACTGATCTGCAATCCTTCTTGCTTGATACTCATGCTGATCTGAATGATGCAGTCGATTGGGTATGTGACCGCTTTGATCTTGATGCATCCGATGAGTTGATTGATTTCGTCGCTGATGTACACGACGCTTTCTTCGGTAACTAACACAAACTCAACGGGAGTTCTTTATACTCCCGTTCGGCTGCCCGACCAGTTGGCACACTGTCCACCAAACCCCCACAAGTCCCCCAGATCCTGTATTGTTATCTCAAGTCAAACAACTCCACTTCTCATGCGTAAGATTGAACGCCAAATGAACGCCGCCATTTCTAACGGCATCAACTGGCAATCTGCTAACACTGAGGTTACTTTCGACCCTGAAACTGAGACCTCTACGGTATACCTTCACGGCAACAAAATTGCAGAGGTTGGTGACTTCGGTGTGCGTCTTTGGGACGGTGGTTATCAGTCTGTGACCACCAAGTCCCGCATCAATGCTATTCTCAGTGAGCACGCAATCGCTGGTGAAGGTGTATTTCAAAAGGATTGGAAATGGTTCATTCGCCTCTACAATGGCACTGAATTCTTCACCACTGAATTTCGTAATGCCATGAAGTTGGGCACTCTTTCTAACGAACTGCTGCTCGCATGAGTTATACTTAAGGGGGGCGATTGCCTCCCTTTCTTTATACCGCGAAGCGGCCGCCCGACCAGTTGGCAGAGTGTCCACCAAACCCCCCAAACCGCCAGACCCCGTGCCTATAATGACAGCATGAACAAAACACCCGACCTCAACGCCATCATGGCAGACTACACTCAGCAGGTCATCGCTGAGAATCGCCGCCGTCAGGCGATCCGTGATGCCTACGCTGCTGATGAGCAGGCATGGATGGCAAAGTGGGAAGCAACCCGCCCTCAAGGACAGTGGGGACGCTGGCACATCTCCGACCGCGACTGAGCGCGGCGACCCTGTAGAATACTCTCAACCACAAACGACCGATGCGCTACCCCATCAACTGCAACGACTCCCAAAGCGTTTGGACTCTCCGCCTGAACCCTATCACGGGGACTGCACGGGTCCGCTGGTTTAACTCCCCCCTGACTGAGTACCGTCACACTCACGTCAACCGCTGGGAGATTCTGAAAATGCTCTGGTACAGCG
>Ga0208162_1001061_pt1 | contig 14820 bp, 11 predicted proteins | sample CB_VirMetaG_4_FD_184539 | JGI IMG/M metagenome (GOLD analysis project Ga0208162, IMG submission 184539) | Freshwater to marine saline gradient viral communities from Chesapeake Bay - CB_1508_1M Viral MetaG (SPAdes) (version 4) | ecosystem: Environmental > Aquatic > Marine > Coastal | place: USA... | reverse complement strand
GTAGAAACAGGCATTAGTCTTCAAAGATTTTTTTGATTTTGTCAATTTGATCGTCTTCACGACGAAGTGGTTTAAGAGCATTGATACCACTCAAAATGAGTTGTACAACACTGTTATCACGAAGCTTGGATGCTCCGATAAGTTCTGAGCCAAGAAAGAGACCCAAGAAAACAAGGGTCTCATAGCTCAACTTGATGCCGAGAATAGTAAGCATGGTTGGTTAGAGAGAGAGCGTTAGATTGAGATGATTACAACTCTTTGATTCCATAAAGGGTGAATTTGCCAGTATTGATGTTACCTGAACTTACAGAGATCTGAATACCATTAATAATGCTTGCATCTAGCAAAGCGTTAGTGTAACTCGATATTACCATAGTCGAACCAGTGTACCCGGTCATTTGGCTAACTATTGATTTAAATGCATCACTAGACCTAAGATTCATAAAGTATGCTATAAATGAACCTGAATATTGACCAATAATAGCTAACGATTGGTTACCAGTAGTGCTGTTAGTAGCCGCGCTGGGGGCGGTTGATAAAAATCTATAGCCGGAAGTAATTATTGGTGATGGGTCATCTTTTTTTAATTGACATCGAATACTTTGACTGCTTGATACCGTATGTGTACTAGTTACAACATAGTTATTAAAGGTATCATCAATGTTTGAATCAAAATCTACAGTAGTTACAGCACCAGTAAGTTCAATAGTTTCAAGCGGTACCCAACCTGACCCAATAAATTGTGAAACGTTACTCATCAGATAATCCTCCAGCCAACAACACTAAGACCACCATCTTGATTATTATCGTACATAAGGGTAATAGTTTTAAGAGCAATATTAATGGTTAGATCTGAAGCGCTTGCCATGATGTTTTGAGGACTAGTGACAACAGTGTCAGTAAAACTACCTACACTAATTCGTACAGTATCACCGTCAGTACCCGTTGGAAGTGTAATAGTGACACCAGCAGCAGTAACCGTTACGTGTTCAGAAACAGCAATGGAGTCATTTGCATTTATACTGCGTCTAGTGAACGGTTGAGTAGCATCAATACTATTAATACTAGTGGTCAACGTATCCTTAACAGTTTTCAATGCATTAGCAGTTACAGCTAGTGTTGTGCTGGTACTATCGGCTGCATCATAGAGTTGAACCGTACCACGTGTGGTAGTGTTTCCTTGCTGAATTTTGGTGCCAGTAATCGTGGTAGAACTACTAATGTCAGTATTAATAATACTATTACCAAGAGCTAGCTTGCTATAAACAATAGCAGCACTTGCATTCACATCATCATTGACAATTGTGCCTGTAGCAATCTTAGCTGAAGTTACTGCACCTGTAGCAATTTTAGCTGTGGTAATAGAACCATCAGCCAAAGCACCAGATGATGCCTCAACAGTTAGGTTCTGAGTTTCTTGAGCAATATATAAGTTTTGTTTAAAGTTTGAATTTAGGTCAACAGCACGTAATGAAGTACCTGAGGAGAAATCAACAGGCAAAGTTTCTGCAGAAGTTTGACGGGTAAAGATAATCGGCAATCCTGCAATAGGAATAAATCCAGGTTGAAAGGTGACTTGATTAGTGGCAGTAAACACATAAGCTGTGCCAAGAGTCTGTGCTGCACCATTTACAGTAATTACTACATCTGATTGCTCAAGATACGGAAAACTAAATGTATATTGAGCAGTGCCTGTAGTAGTTTGAGAGTCTACAGTTGTAGCCATAGCTAGTTATTAGTAAGAATAGGTCTTTTTAAAGTCTTTGAGGAAGTTAGCTGCACCTTCATCATCACCAATCTGAAGGAAGTTTTGAAGAGTTTGCTGTTGATATACCTTCTGTTGGATACCATCCCGGTTAGAAACATATGCCTCAGCCATACGCATTGAAGAACGCAACGCTTGGTCAAGCATCATATGAATACCTTTGTAAGTATCTACTTCAGGATTAAGTCTTTGATTACGTGCATTTTTAAACTCTTTACGGAACTCCTTAGCTTCTTTAGATTGCATGACTTGTTGAATAGCTTGCTTAAAAAACCCTTGCTGACCCATGATGCTCATGACTTCTGAACGTTCCTCGTTGGTATAATCAACACCACGTCCATTGGTACGAAGACTAGGACGAGATTCGTATTCAATATCAATAAGGAATTGTTTCTCTGGAGAAATCTCACCATTTACCTTCCAAGGAAGATAAGTATTCCAAACACGTGCAAAGAAATTAGCAGGTTCACCAACCTTACCACCATCAATCCAGTCATATGCATCAGGCAAAGACTGTTTCAACAAAGGATTACGGTTAGATACAAGGTCAAAGAAGTTATTCTCAAGTTCTTTCTTGTTAGCTGTAATAAGACGACCAAACTCAGCCATCAAACTAGAACCGGGAGTAACTGCAGCTGTTGCAAAAGAAGATGTCCAACGATTAATAGCACCCACATCACCAGAAATAACATCATTGAGTGGTTCAAGAGCAGCCAACATAGACTTATCAGCAATAGTAGCACTAAGAACAAAGCCAGCAGCACGAAGATTCTCAGCAATTTCTGCAGAGTTAAGGCTATCAAAGTTATCCATGATGTTAACAGTCAAAGCTAACCAATCAGAGACACCAGGGATACCATCATAGCTCACCCAATTACCACCAGGAAGACGAATGGAACGTTTCTGCCAATTAGCATCACGACGTACACGTTGCTTCTCTTTATCGTAAAGACCATCACCAGTGATGTTATCAGTCATGAAGAGGCCAACAGCACCCGCCACACTCACAGTTCCAATAGCTTTACGACCTTTAAGAATAGCCCTTTCAGTGTTATAGACGCTTTCAATGTTCTCCATGGTATAATCAATACCACGTGAAGATAATAGTTGCTCTACTTGCTGACCAGACATCTCACCAAATGATTTATCAAAAGCGTTAAGCTTATCAATAAAAGCACCAGCAGGATTATGGGTACCGAAATAGGCAGCCATATTCAGGGGAGTCTTAGTAAAGAGAAGGAATGGCTTAAGGATAGGAGCAGTACGAATGAGGCTAGACAAAGCATCGTTTGCTGGATTGTCCAAACTCATAGAGATTTCACCGGATGTAAACCGTACTGCAGCATCTGTGATGTTATCATTTTCATCAAACATCTCACTGTAGACTTTCTTAGCCAACATATCAGCTGATTCAGAGTCTAGAGCTTTAGCCCCACCACTTGTTACTTCATCCCATGCACGACCACGTGCTTCCCAGTTACCAATAACAGCTTGAGTAAATCCATCAAATGCCTGCATACCACGTTGACCAAAACGTAGCCATGGGTGCATAGCTAAATCATTCTGCTCTTCTATAAGTGACATCATGACTTGAGGACCATACTCGTCTCGTTGAGCTGCAGCATCAGCAATAGATCTTAAGATTTGAAGTTGTCTTTCATCTGCTATGCCTGCATCTTCACGAAGGGTCATAACAAACGGATCACTAGCAGAACGTTTGAAGACCTGATTCATGTATCCAAAGCCTTTAGTTAAGGTCTCCCAAGCTGCAGAGTACTGATACCAACCACGACGTAAGGTTTTAACATCTCCGTTAATAATAGCACCAGCTGCCTGAGAAATTGGTCGTTCAGCTAAAAGAGCAGCGTTAGAAAGACCTGCTTTAATTGGTGTACCAAAGGCAGAAAGAGTTGAGTTATACAGGTTTGAATAGAAACCCTTCATTACAACTGAAGGAATATCTGGTTGTCCATCAACTAATGCTTTACTAAAGACACTTGTAGAGTTACGGACGTAGTTATTAAGCCTTGTAATAGTATCTACATTACCATCAGTCAACTCATATGCCATCATCAATGGAGCTAGAAGTTCTGGACGTTCAGCCTTTACTTCACGAAGAGTATTGATGGTTTGCTTAGATTCAGCTTTAATACGTTCAATAGCTTTGAGAGTAGAATTCTTTTCATTCTTGAGGGTGTTTTGAACACGTTTTGCATATGCAGCATTAGACGCATCACTACCTTTGACTGTCATACGATTCCAAAGGTTAAGCATATTAAGAGCACGACCACGTGAATACGAAGTCATACCTTTCTGTGCCATCAGATATTCAAGACGATCAAGAATCTGTTCCTGAGCACGATCAACAGCAGCGGTGCCGTCCATCAATCTAACACCTTGTGCCATATCAGAGACTTGTCCAGCAAAGGATGCACCAACATATGCCTGAGCTTTCATGACATCCATGTTGACGTAATCATCCATCAACTTTTTGATAGTCTTAAAGACACCAGCGTAAGCTTCGGATTTAAGAACTGGAGCACCAGTATCTACATCCATACCTTGCCATTTCTTAATAGCTTCCTTAAGTTGTGGAGTATCCATCCGATAGAAATCCATAGCTAGTGCTTCACCAGCATCACTGATTTCTTTAAAACTAAGGTATTTACCAGATGCTGTCTTGTAACCATATTCACCAGCATCTTGCAGCTGTTCAGCAATACCACGGATAACAGCTTCCTGACCACCAGAAACCTCAAGACCATACTTAAGGGCTGGTTCGGAAACGACACTACCTACTCGACCATAAGAACTATCTATGTTGTTAGCAATCCGTGCATAGTCAACACTAGCACCAACAGCACCAAGGTCATCAACTGAACGAACACCTGATTCTTCATAACCATAGAGGTCATGTACACCAAGCATCGGTTCATCAAGGTTTTGATTCTTGGAGAAGTTATACTCACCTAGTTCGTCTAAAGCGTCTGAGCGACGTGCAGAAGACTCTGCAATAGCCTCTTCGATGTCATCAGTGGTCTCAGTAGCAGCGTTCTTTTTGAACCAGTTCTTGGCCTTCTCAGACTCTGGTACCCATTGTGTAGCACGATTAATACCACGAATACCTTTGACTACTTTAGCCATGCCTTCAACAATATCAACAAAGAGGCCAAGACCTAAACCTTCGTTAACATTCTTCAGTCGTTTGACATCAGGACTATCAGAGTCAAGTGTAGCTACATTATCAGGAATCCAACCAAAGGTAGCTGGAAAGTTCTTCTTAAGTGTACCAGTAAGGTTATCGTCAGTTTGATTTAGTTCGACAACATAATCAACACCAGCACCAATACCAGCAGCTAGTGACTTCTCCCCCAAAAACTTAACAAGTGGGTCAGAAAGCATCTTCACACGACTGGCACTAGCACCCACATTAGCAACACCAGTTGCTCCTTTTGTAAGGAAGACAGTAGGTAGAACAATGCTACTGATTTCTCGAATAGATTGAGTAACATCATTCTCAAACTTTGGACGTTTCTTTAATTCAACACCTGGAAGAATATTAATAGAATCAACAAAGAAATCATTGACACCTTGTCCAGGTGATGCCAATACATCAAATGCTTGTTGAAAAATGTTCCGATCACCTTCCTCTTCGGGAGGTGCTTGCTCAGTGCCCGTAGGTTGAGCGGGTTGTTGAGATACTTGTTGACTTTCTGTGGTAGGAGCAGTTTCAGGTTGAAGAGCTTGCTGTTGAGCCATACTCTCCATTACTTGCATATCTTGAGCAGATTGCTCAGCTTGCAGCATGATTTGCTGCTCCTCCTCAGGAGTCAGATCCGGCGTACCGTACAAGATCTCTTGCATTGGATCTGTCATTTTTTATAATCGTTAGGGTACCAAACAGTAGCTATTCTTCATTCATCGTTGTAATGGGTTGTAGCCAATTACGGCATTAGCTTCTGCAGACCAGCGTGCTTCTGCTTCTTCATTATATGGAAGATCAATAGAAGGTGCTACATCAATAGCGTAACCTCCACCATGTGCTCCAGAATCACCAGGCCTAATATAAGATGTTACTCGATAACCTTTGGATTCATACAACTTTTTAGCAGCTGCAGCTTGCTCTTTAGTTGCAAATTCGTAGTGGTTATGATAAGCTTGTCCACCATGACCAATTGGATCATAAATAACAGAACCAGTGTTCATGCCTTGGATAGCAGGGTCACCACTAACGTACTGCCGAACAACAAAGCTATTACGCATTGTACCACGGCTTTGAAGTGCTGACACATCACCGTACTTAGCACGTGCTTTCTCAAACCTTTCGTATAGTCCAGCAGCATAACCAGCTTGTGCAGTATCAGGACGACCAGCAGCTACCCAATTGGCAAAGCCAGTCTCACCCATGTTCCATGCATAGATAATGTCTCTCCAATTAGAATAATTACCTGCAAGTCTTGCAAGTTCTTGAGCACCAGTATTAAGATTATAAGCAGGATCTTGAAGCTGTTGTTCAGAGCCAAAGTAAGCTTGATTCAATTGCATCAAACCTACACCAGCTGCAGACCCTCCCATGGAAAAAGCGTTAGTGTCCCAGCTACCATTTTCAGCCTCAGCAAATGCTGCCACATAGATTGGATTGATGTTTGCATTTTGAGCAGCTTGAACGACAAGAGAACCATAACCTTTAGGTACCAAGGTGGGATTAAAGGTACGAGTAGAAATCATGGCTCGGGTAGAGGTTTGTGGAGTCTGATAACTATCAAGCATCCGCTTCAGTGCTGGATTAACAGTATTGGAAAAACTCATGGTAGACTCAGGAAGTTGTAGTGCTTCCATACCTGCAGCCAATCGTTGACGATTAATTACAGCAAGTGGATCAATACCAAACAACTGACCGACATATGCAGCCATAGGATCCATCTTGTATCCAGGCTTCATCATGTCTTCCTGTTGTTGGTTGAGTTCAGAAATAGTGAAGATAGAACCGTTACTGTCCAAAGTCTTACTACCAAGTCTTGCAATACTAGATTCAATCCAGTTCCTACGAGCTGCTGATTGACCAGCACTGGACATGGATTTAAGGTTCTGAAACTCAGAATAACTACCAAGACTAAATGTTTTAGAGTTAGCTATTTCTTGTGCAAACTCTTGCTGAACAAATGATAGAGCATTGGCTACAGCATTAGGGTCACCACCAGTTTTAAGCTCAGCATATTTAGTTAAAAATTTATTCTGAAGCTGCTGCTCTTTTAGAGGTACAGTCCAGTCGTAAAGACCAGCTATTTTAGTTTGAATCTGAGCAGGAGATCTGACAAGGTTTTTAATGGCTTCCATTTGAGGTTTGAAGTCATCATTCTCCTTACGATCAGCAGATGTCTGCTTAGCTAATGTTCGGAATGGTTGCGTAACGGAGTTAGGTAGGCCAAGCATATCTAACCGTTCTTCAGTCAAAAGACCACGGTCTGCAAGGTCTTGGAGTTCCTTAGTCTTTTGAATACGAAACCTAGCATTGCTGGTATTGTTACGCTTATAGTTCTCCAGCATTGCACTATCATAGCCTGGAGCAATTTCATCTAGCCTTGCTTCAATTGCATCAATGTCAGCATCTGTAGCATCAATCCCTTGGTTTTTCATTTCATCCAAAAGAGTGCGTGCTGTCATCTCACGATCCATGAGACGTTCAGTCTGTTCTTGATTAAACTCACGAATGACTCTAGCACGACCTTGGTAGAATGCGTCATTAACTGCTCTGAATGCTTCAGTACCACCTTGCAGCTCAGCAAAAGACATCTCCTTACCATTGAAGTTGATGTTTGATGTAATTAGATCTTGCCAGATAGATTGGTAGTACTCACGCTTATCAGATTCAGCACCTCTAGCAATAACACGATACACATCAGAAAGATATGCAGACCTTTGTGCTCCTCTTAAGTTATTAAGTGTAGCAAGAACAGGTTGAGCACCACCTTTCAGTGTTTCACGAATACTAGTGTCAATAGCTTCTTGTGCAGCATTCTTAGCATTCTGCCGATATTGGGCATTACTAGATTGCAGTAAGGAGTTTTGAAGAGCTTTAACAGTAGGATTTGTCTTAGCTGCTAGTACTGTGGTACTTAGTTGTGTAGGATTTTCTTGGTCGTACTGCCTACGCAGTTGATTAAAAACAAGATTAAACTTATTAGGATCCCTACCTTCAGTCGAAGCAAGGGTAGCAGTTTCACCGTTACCAATGTTGACTGGAGTATCGTAGTTAGATTGAATGTAGGCAGCTTGTTCAAAACCACGTTGCTCAGCTAGAGCTGTTGATTCATTCCAGTATTTAGCATTACTGTTCTGAACAAGGAATCGTACTTGTTGAATAGATGCTCCAGTCCTATCAACAATGCTACGTATAGCATCGTTTTCAAAGTAAGTTTGATCGTTAAAGTTTTTGTCAAGCTTAGCTAGTTCCAACATTTCTTTGGAACTAATACCTGTAGCATAAATAGTATCATTTACAGCTTGCTTCTTACCATCCTCAATCTTTTTCTGAATAGCACTAACTGTTTGGAAGGCAGCTTGAGAAAAAGTAGCAAGAGCGTTGAGTGTATTAAGCTCTTGTTTTGCTGCTGTTTGGGCATTGGCAATGGTAGCATTGTAGTTACCCATGACTTGGTTTTGAATCGCATCAAGATTGCGAGTCTCCATGTCGAAGATCTGCTGACGATTCTTAAACTCTAATTCATTGTTAACTTGAATAGCATTACCAATGCGTTCACGTTGTGAGATGTTATATTGAGCAGCCTGCTGCAGATAGTTGGACTGTTGCTGTGCTTTCTCCTCAACCATCCTTGCTACATCTGGAGCTTGAATCGGTTTGAAACCTCCCGGAGAAGCGTATGATTTAAAAGATGCCATAGTTATTAAAAATAATTACCATCAATACTGCTTCCTTGAAGCTGCTGAACAGCACCACCATAGTTAGTGCTTGCATTACCTCCTACAGCAAGAGAAGACGAACTACCACCACCTGAAGGTTTCTTACCTGAAGCTTTAATGCTACCTAATACACTTTTACTAGCAGCTTGAAGACCAGCCAGGAATGGGTTAGTTGTTTGAGCTTTAACTTCTGTAACCTTCGGCAGAGGAATCCACTTGGCAGGTTTCTGTAGGGTCGGAAGCGGTAGAGGTCTAGGAGCAGGCAGAGCAGGTGGGATAGCAGGTTCCAAACCAATACTAGTAATAGCGCTGAGGTCAGCTTGAAACTTCTGCAACAAGGTATCACGACGGATAGCTTGAGCTTGCATATCAAGACTCAACCTAGAAGCAGCAAGCTGTGCTTTAGACAGGTAGAACGTATCATTGAGTTGCTCAAGTTTAGTTCCAATTTGTGCTGAGGTAAGACCAAAGTTCTGTTCAGCATTCATCACGTTTTGAATAATCTGTGATGTAGCAAGACCAGTTTCTGCAATAGAAGCTGCTGCCATCTTTTCAGCAGTAACACCAGCAGCACTACCTGCAATGGCTTGACCAGCTGCTTTCAATCCTTGGACATATGCTTGCTGTTGTTGAATCTGACCACTAGCCAATGTCTGTTGTCGTGCAACATCAGCTGCTGCAAAGTCTAGTTGAAGACCACGTTGAGCATACTGATACTCCATCATTGTAGACTTCTCTTGGAAATCTAGTTGGAGATTCTGTTCTTGTTCCCAACGTGCAGTATCCTGCATGGAGAAATCAAGAGATAGATTATTAAAATCTAGTTGCTGTATAGCTGTCTTTTGGCGAAGCTCATAAGCTCGTTGTTCCTGAGCATAATTAAATGCATTGATACCCATTTGGTATCGCCAGGAATCCATAGCAGTCTGATCCCTGTAGGCATACTCTTCACGAATATTACCTTTTTGAATCTTGATACCGTCCTTTAGGAACTGACGATCACGTCTTCCCATTTCGTTCTGGTATCCTCTAACTTGCTTTGCTGCAGCAGTAGCAGCCTTAGCTTGCTCTTCAGCAGCTTTATTCTGTGCATCTGCACCTAATGCTCCAAAAGTAAAGTTGACAGCTGCATCGGCTATTTGTGCCCATACCATATCTAAGCCCTCCTAATATAACGTGTAGAATAATTACCTTCCCACGTCATATTTGTCAATGTTACAGGGAAAGGTGATGTACTTTTTAGTTTAAGTTGATAGTTAGTATTACGTTGATGAATAGGCACGGTAAACACAGTATCTTTATTTAGAGGAACACTATTAGCTATATAGTAATCAGCTTGAATCACTGGTTGTACAAGGTTCCACTCCGTTGCACCGTATCTCTTAAGATAAAACTCAAGGAAACCACTAAGACCAACATTAAACTTCATACGTGCAATGGTTAGGATTGCACTCCAATCAATTGATTGACCTTGATTAAAGTAATAAGTTGGAAACTCTACTTCATAGTCAAAGACATATCCCACAACAAGTTGGGATTCAATGTTAGGGTTATCAGTACCATCATCGTTCTTTGTGATATCACCTTGCACTGACCAATCGGTTTCATCAATTTCATAAATCACACCAGCATTAAGCAAGTTAGACCCAGCACTTGTGATGAACAATTTAGGTAGGTCACTAAGTTTTAGAGGTGCAGAAACACTAACTTCTGGAATTCGTACAGCAACAGCACGTTTACCAGAAATATGTGGGTAAGCTGCAGGGAGAGTTGACTTATTAGTAAGAGAGTCGTAGGTAATAGTACCGTACTGAACAGGTACATAGGTAAAATCTAGTCGTGCATTACTAACAGTGATGTTAGTTACATCTGGTTGACCTTCTGGGAACCGTTGCGCAAGAGGATACGGATCTTGTACAAGACTAATAATAGACAGGTTATAACGATCTTCAGACTCAGTAACAAGTACCAAGATATTCTGAATGATTTCCATAAACTGAACAGAACCAACTACTTGCCATTTAAACCAAGCCTGCATCAACTGTTCTTCACCGTTGCTGTAGAACTTGTACATATAAATGGACTCATTAGCTGAACTGTAAACAGCCATCAACGAGTTTTGTGGATCAGTAGTTAGTTTGTTAATATCATTAGGGATATAACCAGTTACAATCTGACTGATTTCTGAGGTATTTGGTGTTTCATTACCACCTCTTGGTTGCATACCAAACACCTTACCATTGATAGGTGTTCGAGAAATGAATGAAACATATGGACCTACGTCACGAATAGGTACGTCTGGAGCATTCTCATACTGACCAATGGTACGTATTACCGAATCAAACGGAGTAAGGTTACCATTCTCAGAGTACAGCAGGAACTGTTCAAACTGAGTGAACAGAATCAAACCTTGAGGTTTGGCAATAGCAGAGTGCAGAGTACCGACACGGAAGCTAGGAACGTCTACATCAATAGGGTCAGCAGCTGTAATAGTTTGAGCACTGGTATAGAAGAAGCTAGATAAGTCTTTTGCTGTACTCAGTACAATTGAATCAGATCCAAGGAATGCAAGACGATTACTATTCAGTACGCCATACTTAATTTGCTTACCAACAAAGGAAGGTACTGGATTACCAAAATCATTACCTGTAGCACGTGGTGCCCAATCTTCAGAACTAATAGTAAAGGTATTCTTAGCAGTATTGGTAAGTTTATAGGGCATTGTAGTGGCTAGAAAACCAGCACTAGCCAGAAGATAGTCACCAGGATTATCTTCATCTTCATCCCAACCTAAATCTTCCTGCCAATAACCAGTACCAGCATCAGTTGAAGAATTAGCAACACCAATGAACTTAACAAAGTAAGAGTTACGATCATCAATAGAGTTAATGATTTTAACCCTACGACCATCGACAGTAGAAGCAGCAAGGCGTGAAGGTGTTGTTACTTCATCCTGATAGGAGGTCAAAGCAAGACCGCTGTCACCACCTTTAACTTCAAGAGTAAAAGCAGTAGCTTTGGTGATTTCCATTGAACTGCCATAGACAGTCACAGTAAAGCCAAGATTTGCTGCAACAATATCGTCTTTAATTTGCGTAAGGATATGTTCAGCTGTATCACTAGAACTAGCAGTATGGACATAGTCATTACCATCCAAAAAGACAGTATAGTCACCTTGACCAAGTTCTGCAATAATAACTGTACCGCGTACACCTAACTCATAGCTAGTTTTAGGCTGCATTTCTACAGTCTTTCCCTTATTAATCAGATATGTCTGATCAAGGTACGTGACTTTTTCAATGGTTTCTGCAGAGTTAGAAGATGTCAGATATGAGATGACATCAGCATCAGTTTTACCAGTTACAGTACATTCAGTGTAGGTAAAAGTATTACCAACCAACGTAGGAATGATATTCCAAATCCTAATATCACCAGCGTTAGTAATTACACCAAGGTAGCTTTCATCATTATCACGGTTAATGGAAAACCAAAAACCATCATCAAATAGATTAGTTATACCGTTAAAGTCTTCAAGTTCATACAAGAACTGATTACCATTTCTTTTAATAAGACCGAATGCTGGATCAGGAAAAGCATTAATAATCTCAGTTAACTGACCAGGACTTTTCTTTGTATCTTGTTGACGACTAACACCACCAAGAAATGTAGGTATTTGTTGAGTAACTACTGCCATCAGTACCTCTGCAAAGTTTTAAATGGTTGATAGCTTTGATAAGCAGTGCCTTCCCTAGGAGCACCAAAGAAACTGTAGTCTCCTTGATTACATTCATACTCAAGAGCCATAGCTCGTGTATATGCTTCCTTCTGTTGAAGGATTTGATATTGGGTAGGATCACCAATGATTCGACTGGCAAAGATAGAAGCAGCACGTGCTGTGATGTAATCTTGAACAGCAGCAGGGAGGTCAGTCCATGGACGCCACCACAAGATATCACAATAGATAGGATCGTCCCAAGTATCAGTCTTATTAATCTTGTCGTACAGTCGATCATTACGACGTACTACATCCCGATAAGCATAAGCAGTAGCATACTTAGGATTATTAGATAGGTCTACCTGAAGAGCATTGAGTGGATAGTTAATATACTTAGTGGTAGAATCAGGATTCAAAAGGTAATCGTATTCTTTGTTAAAAGACCAGCCTTCTGCCTGCACTTCCCGTGATACCTCTTGGAGAGTATCATAAGCAATCGCAATGTCCGGATTGGTTACTACAGTTACAGTCTGACCATTACCATGAGTCAGGGTCTCGGTATCAAGGGTGGTGACAGGCGCTTGACCAACTGACGCCAAAATTTGGTTGATAGCTTGTAGCTCAGTTTTAGAGCCAGTTGAAGGATAGGGCATAACAATATGTTACATATTAGTTAAAAAAAAGGGAGAGCCGTGAAGCCCTCCCCAAAGAGTGAATTAATCAGGCAGCAACGCGAGTTGCATCCAGTGCAGGAGTATCAGACTCCACACCAGAGTAAGCAAAGCGCATACCTTGAGTTTCAGAATAGACGTTCGAAGCGTTAACAGCCGAGCCATAACCACTAGCGGTCTTAGACACGGAACGACGAACAGCATGGTTATCCGACACAGCCAGGTTACCATTATCAGAATAAGTGGTACCGTAAGCACCAGATACAGTGCGGGTTGCGGGGTTATAGGTGCCGGCAACACCGTTGTTACCAGCAGCAGTAGAAAGATTAGCCATAATTTAATCAGACAGCATAAGGAAGTTTACCATCAGCATCGTCGGTCTTAATGTTAGCCGCTGCACCCATAGACCGACCATACTCAACTCGAGTAGGCGGGTTCAAGGTGTCAGAGCCAACCAAACCAATGCCATTGGGGCTGATGATACGTACAATCACACTAGAACCAGGAACGTAGGACATAATAGTACCTCCGTTATCAACCAGCCAGCAGCTCAATAGCAGCAGCCGGGTTCACCCAGTCAGCACCCATAGCCATACGACCAACGATGATGTCACCCTGATACATGGTCTTCACATCAGAACCAGTGGTCTGAATCTGAGGACCGATAGCTTCCACAACACCAGCTGCTTCCTTAGCATAGATAAGACCACAGGAGGTGGAGAAGTCACCACCATAATCATTGTTCTCACCAGGCACACGAGCCACGGTACCAGGAACCATGAAGGGCAGGTTGTTGGAACGCCAAATCTTGATACCAGCAATCTCATAGAGACCTTCACCAGACTGAACACTACCAGCATTGTTACCGTAGTCACGGTTCAGAATGTTGGTATCAACCTGAGAGATCAGAGCGTAGTATTGACGTGGGCTGAGGACAGCGTTACGACCCGTTTTGGGCACGTTCTTTTCATCCATGATGGAGGCAGCTTCGAAGAAGGCATCCACCAGTGCTTGAGCGTCGTACTCCTTACCAGAACCAAGTTGGATCTGGCTACCACCAGGCTCAGGACCAGGAGCGGCAGAGATAGGATGAGCTTGACGTGCAGCCTTAGCGATCACACGGAAGATCTTCTTGTCATAAGCTTCAGCCAGAGCATGACCGATCTTAGCAGAGATTTCCGAACGCAGGCTGTAGTGAGCCAGAGTCTCATCAAGGTCATACACGAAGGCGCTGGAGATCAGCAGGTCGTCCATGACGATTGTCTTTTCAGCCACGGGAGGGTTGGAAGTACCCAGAATTGGAGTGCCAGGTTGGTGATAAGCAGCATCCATACGACCAGTGTAGATGAACTGAGCCGAACGACCGTTGCGCAGAGCACGGTTCATCACGGTGCCTTTAGCAATCGTAGCACTTTCGTATGCTTTAATCATCTCGCCGGTAAACAGCTTGAGATAAGTAGCATACTTACTGTTGTAATCAGTAATGTTATCAGTAAGACCAAGACCAGGAGTCTTGTTAATATTACCTGTTGCCGTCAGAGTAGTATTCGGCGGCACACCAGGATTTGCAGACCAAACAGAAGCCATTGTAATTAAAGAAAAAAGAGAAATTAAGTGAGTCTCTCTTTAAGCGCTTAAAGATATTAAGTTGTTTTATTTCTTCGGTAAATTCTTACGCTCACCGAACGCGTCCGGTATGAGGTGCCCGCCGTAGCAGATTCATACCAATTGGAGCCAGGTCCGACTCT
>Ga0208162_1001060_pt1 | contig 14829 bp, 22 predicted proteins | sample CB_VirMetaG_4_FD_184539 | JGI IMG/M metagenome (GOLD analysis project Ga0208162, IMG submission 184539) | Freshwater to marine saline gradient viral communities from Chesapeake Bay - CB_1508_1M Viral MetaG (SPAdes) (version 4) | ecosystem: Environmental > Aquatic > Marine > Coastal | place: USA... | reverse complement strand
TAGTGTCTCAGAAAAAAAGACCCCTACATTTTAGCAGAGGTCTTTGGTTTTGTAGTTAAGGGTTAGTTAATGATCAGAAGGTGAACTTCAGACCAGCCTTAGTGCCGTAGCTACGATCAACACCAGCAACGCCGCTGCCCAGGAAGGAAACTTCGCCGTAAGCAGACAGTTGCTCGGTCAGACCAGCGGAAAGACCAGCCTTACCAGAGGGAACGGTGTCAGAAGTGCCACCGTCAGGAGCAACGATGGTAGCACCAGCTTGGACATACCAACCAGCGGATTCGCCCAGAGCGCCTTCGTAGCCAATATGGGTATCGATGTTGGTGCCAGTGTAGTTCGAGCCAGTGAAACCAGAGTTGGCTTCGACATTCACATAAGGACCTGCCATAGCAGCGCCAGCGAAAAGGGGAGCAGCAGCCAGAGCTGCGATAGTGGACTTAAGCATTTGAAAAAACCTCGTTAAAATTTACTTGCGGAATGGTTACCCGCAGATGATGGATCGGATTCGACTTCCCGATCGCATGGATTGATTATAGCACAGAATGGAGCGCGAGTAGTTGAGGCGGTCATTCCATGAACTGTCACATGTGACAGTTGTAATATTTATACACATTACTTCCCTTCAAAACCAGGGGGTAACCGACCAAGGTAAGGATTGAGATCAAAGAATTGATTCCAATCCTCAACCATATTGGCATCATTACGCCAGAAGTTCCAAAGGGCATCATGACATTGCCGATGAAAAACATCAATGTGAATGTCATGAATGTCTGACCCAAGTGCAATCTTGTACATAAAGATTGGCATTGCATAAGTCAGACCACTATTGTAGATGAGATCATCTGCAACAGCGCGTGGTTTAATTCTACTATCTAATTTGTACTTCCCGTTCTTTGTGTAAAGATCAAGAAGTTTGTGTGCGTATCTGCGATTAATGACATAGGCAGCTGTTGAAAAGTCATTCACGAAGCGATAGTGCATCTGCATGACAGGAACCGCAGGGTTGATAATTGCGATTTGAAGAATGTCCCATGCTACAGGAGCATGGCGAAAGAAATCTTTCCAAGAGAATGGCCAGTGCTTGACCACCTCAAGATCACAATCATCCTCCATCATTATAGCATATTCATCAGTGGAAGTTTCCAACCAATGCTGCATTGCTTTCAGGTGAGAAGTCACACAACCAATCTCACCCGATGACATATTGTCTGGATACTTACCAGCAATAATATCACTCAGGTCATCATGACGACCATCGTAGGCAGAGATCCTAGTATGCTTTTCAATTTCCCAATAAGCAAATTGATCCTCCATAAACTTACGACGATCTTCTTTATCGTCTAAGTTTAACCAATAGATGTGAGGAAGGTCTTTTAGTTTGCTCGCTGATTTATTTTTGTCCATGCTTTGCAATCACTTCATTCACATTGGGCAGGTAGTGTTTCTGGAGTACATTGCTCCAGTCAAACTCTTTAGCATACTCAAGGATCTCGTCACGATGGGCAACAGAGTATTCCCTGTTCTTGATTATAGCATACTCTACATATTCCACATCATCAATCTTAGACTCAGGAATTACTGTAATAAACTCACGATCAAGATCCAGGTTTGCTGTAGCAAACTCACTGACCACCACACCGAGACCAGCAGCAAATGCTTCCATGATAACCAGAGAGTGTGCTTCACCGTCAGACAGGAGCACAAGGTTACCATAGTCAGTCAAATAGTCATGGAGATATTCTTTCTTCCATTCACCGAGATAATTCTTGTTAGCATTGAACCTCTTGTCTGCAATGTTACCAGCAAAGAACAGACTGTCGATGGACTGGAACTTATGCTGACGCTTACGGTAGTCTACCTTTGCAAGATAGATGCTACGGTCAGGAAACTCTGGTGTGTCTGTAGTACGGAAGAGATCTAGGTTGACACCATTAGGAACGATGGCAAGTTTCTCCTCAGGGATATCACCAAAGAACTGATATGCTTTTTTAATACCCTCAGACAGACAGAAAACATTCGGTCTCGTCTTTTGGAAGTGACCGAAGATCTGCCCATACCCATTCATCTTGTCTGGACGCTCGATGTAGGCAAAGTGGGTGGTACACGCACAAGGATATTGAATAAAAGGATAGAGGACAATCCAGTCATCATAATGAATGTGGACAAAATCAGGGCGATACGCATTGATTCTTTTGATGATCTCTCTTGGATCTCCAACATTGATGATGTCAACTTCATGACCAAGTTTCTCCAGAGTAAGTTTATAATCCCAGATCAAACTCTCTACTGCCCCCCATCCTACTGGAGGGATTGGAGTGTTTGGACCGACGATAGAGAATCTCATAGTAACGATTGCAACTTCGGAATGTATTCATAAGCAAGAATGTTTTCAAGACCGAATTCGTTAATGCCGTATTCTCTGATCTCTTTCCTGTATTGCTTAGAAACTTTTTTATTGTTCTCGATTGTCTCAAGAACATGTTCAAGGTTATTTATTTTGCTCTCAGGAATAACATCAATCCAAGGTTTAGATATGTCAAGCTCTGGAGTGATTGCTTCTGAGCAAACAATACCCAGACCACAGATCAATCCTTCCTTAATAACAAGAGGTGTAGTATTCTCAACCTCACTCAACAATGCCATGTTGGAATAGCATGTGATGTATTCGTTGAGTTTCTCTCTGATAACCTCACCCTTATAGTTTGGATTATTCTTAGAGAACTTACCACCAAACTCCATACGGCCCATGAAGTCAACGCTGTCAATGTTCTCAAGGAGATACTGACGCTTGCGGTCTACAATCTGAGAGAAGCATAGAGTTCTATCAAAACTAGCAAACTCATCAAACTTGTATGGGTAAGGACGAACACCAAGTTTACTCATCCAAACACGATTAGGATTAGCACCAAGACCAATCCAAGTGTCTGCATCTTTTTGAGAGGAACAGAAGATATGATGCTTTCTATTAGCAGCAATCTTCTGAGCAATTGGTCCGTAGTTATCTCTACCCCACATGTGTGGAGTATTAACATATGGATAATGACTTGAGACGATTAGAGCTCCGCATAGAGGAGCCAGGTCATCAATGATGTCATTGAAAACATCATAATGAAGGTGAACAATGTCATACTTTCCGTAAGCAACTTCAAATTTGATTAGTTCTCTGTCAGGTGTGTTGATAATTTCAACACGATGACCGAGTTCTCTAAGGATTACAGTGTAATCCCAGATCAACATCTCTACAGCACCCCAACCTTCTGGTGGAATCTGCATGATGCCAGGACCAATCAGAGCAATTTTCATCTATAGTCCTCCCAGTACATAGTTTTTTTAATTTCGTTAATAAAACCAGGGCTATGTTGTGCAAGTGATGCCACATTCTCACATGCACTGTGGAAAGCGAATACCTTTTCGTACTCATCTTCCTGAGGATTCTTACCATACCACACACCATCAACAAGTTTAAGGTCTTGTTGATCTGCTGCAGCACAGTGATTGAATGCACCGTTAGTAAATTTATATCCACCAACTTCATTCATAGCAAGACAGAGAACAAGTTCATCCGTCACACCATTGTGCAGTCCACGGTCACCAAAGATATCATTAAAGATCTCCATGTACCGTTCGAAGAGTTTGTCATGCTTACCCTTCTGGAATAGGAATGCTCCAGAAGCAGCATAGTCATAAGTTCCCAGATCTTGGGGGAAGTACTTGCCAAGACCAGTATGATCAACCTCAACATTACGAAGGTAATCTCCTAGAGTAGGCACCCACCAGTGACGAGCGATGAGGAAATCATCTTCTGCTTCTTCAATCAATTGATCAACACGATCATTGACAACAACACAATCTGTATCGAGATAGATGCAATAGTCAGTCTCTACATGCTTGAATACATTGTAACGCTCTGCCCAAATATGAGGTTGGAACCAGTTACGATCATCCTCATTACTAATAGCATCGGCATTTGCTTTGACGATCTTAACCTTTGGGTCATCGATATCAAGACGATCATCCATATCAAGGATGACAATCTCATGATCCTGTTCAATCCTTTCAAGAGACTCACAAGCTCTCATGAGGTTAGTGTAGTACTTGTCGTCTCCACCAACAATAAAACCAAAACTAAGTTTCGTCATAGCAGTCTAAGAAGTCCATTGATACGATTGACATAGGTGTGATGCTCTTTGGTATATTGCATCTGCCTGAGAATCAAGTTTTTGTCATCTCTATGACGCAAACCTGCTTCAAATAATTCTTCAATATTCTCTCTACAAATGACTTCGGGTCCAGCAAACTCTGCAAGTTTAGGAGAGTTTGTCAATCCTAGACTACCATAACTCATAGTCTTGAATACTCTACAAGTTTTGGTTCCCCACCTCTTATGGGTGTCATTCCTGAGATCTGGATTGAGAAAAGACTTTTGCATAAGACCACGCATTACTTCGCCATCTAGAGGATTGGTCCAAGGGTTAGACCATCCAGTCTTCACTCCCATTTTAGCACACAAGGATCCAAACTCTTGAATCAGATGTGCATTCTTGAATCTACCTTCATGAGAAATGCTGCCAACAAAATACCAGATATTCTCCCGTTGAATGTTTACCCATTCCTCATCGAACTCCTCGGGAAGGAGATCAGTTGCCCAAGCGAGGTATGCAATTTCATATCCTTTCTCTCTTGAAGAGATACGATCGACGCATACTCCAGTATCAAGTTCTTCAAAGTCAGATAAGTTATGATGGAACTCATAGTTATCGTTCTCCATACTATCTTGGTGATAGCGAACATCAATTAGTTTCTTACAGTTACCAAGATACTTTTCTGGTTTTACACATACATGTACATAGTATACACAACTTGCCAGCACTGGAATATTCTTGTCAGCATATCCCTCAGTAAAGAACACAGAGTCTTCATAGTCAAAATCAGCATGACTGGGATACTCCCCATCATGGAACCAGTGAACCTGATGTCCTGCCCGCTCTAATGCTTTCTTAAACCCCTCATGCACATAAGAATATGTGTCAGTGTGTAGAGGGTATCCCCAAAGAATACATTTCATTAAACTCTCCCCAGCATATAGTCCTCTGCCTTCTTAGTCTCTCCAGTCACACACTTCATAGCCTTGATAGTATGGGAGGGAACAAGATCAGGATGTGCCCACCAGTCTTCGAAAGGATGCTCATCGTCAACAGAGATGTTATCGACAATCAATTCATATCCGTATGACTCAAGATACTCACGGGAAGCATCACGAACTTCAGGACCATCGTTGTAGCAGTCATGCTCAAAGGTGATGGTAGCAAACTTGTACTTATTTAAGTCAATCTTCTTCAGTGCTTCAAAAGTCACAGAAGCAGGTTCGCAATCTACCTGAAGGTAATCAAATGTAGGACCAAGACCAACCTCTTCGAAGAGTTCATCAAAGTCAGCAGTCGTAGCATCACCTACGGCAACCTTTGCACGACGATGTTTGTTGTACAGTTCTGCTTCATGTTCTTTGATTTCAAATCCAATACCATCCCACTCAAAGCGAGACTCAAGCAGAGCAGTATTGTTAGAGATCACAGGATGACCAGATCCAATCTCAACAAAAGTTCCTTTGGGTTTACCATCGTTCATGCACAGAACAAACATGTCCTGATAGCATTGAGAAAAGTTCTGGTGACTTACCAGTTCGTATCCAGAAAATTTGTAACGAAGTTCACCTGCTTTCTCGGCAGTGAAGAAGGTTGGCATTTGCCAGGCATTAGGGTCGCTCATACTTGATAAGATGAATTATCTTTGGCTAGGTGGATAATTTTTTGTTGATAGGGATAGTTAGGAAAGCATTCTGGAAATGCATAATCAGGAGGCAGTGCATTGACCTTCTCTTGATTGTCAATAAAGAATTTATTCAGATGACTTTCATCATGCCATATGGCAATTATATCATTCTTATAGTCATTGTCAACTCTTTCTCTTAAGAGTTTCATCATTGGAATGGCAGACTTGATCTTCCCTCCCCATAGACATCCCTGATAATAAGATACAGGATCTCCAGTCACACATGCTTCAGATTCAAGACGCCGCTCAAAGGTCCCAGTTCCAGTATTGTAGTGGCATGGGTGATGGACAGCGATGAAATCTTTCTGATCATCAAAGAATTCCTCAGGAGTGATTACCTGATTAACTCTCATGTCAGCATCAAGGAATACTAACCAGTCATGCTGTTCCAATTCTTCTTGCGCTAACAAGATAGTGTGGAACCTTTCCAAAGTGATAGCAGGCCATCCCTTGTGAGGAATTTGCATGACCGTTATATTAGAGGGAAGATCTCCATCTAATTCACCATCAGTGAATACAAAGTATTGTTTGTCTACATCGGGAAAAAGTTTTTCTTCACAGGTCTCATAGTAACTTGGAAAAAAATTGAGATACTTGTTAGTACCGATAAAAATAATCGCAACGCTCATACGACTTCCCAACCTTCACAATACAAATCTTTAGTATTATTAGTTTGATTCAACGGAGGACCAAACCATTTAGATGGTGCGATTACTCTCTTGTTCTCATTGGTAGAAAGCCATGCTCCCCACCAACTGAAAGAACTATTAGCAATAATAAAATCACTGCAGAGAGACATCAAACAAAGATCAAGATATTGATCTCTATTTTCGGAAACCAAGAACCTATCATTATCGAATAGATCTTCTTGGAGGCACCACTCTGGATCATCGGAGAAAATAATCACCTCACGATCAGAGTCAAACCGTGCCAACGCTTCCTTATAGTAATTTATATCACAAATAGGATGGTGAGAATACTGAGCGTAGTCAGTACGACGAACATGCAGTGCGATGGGGTTGGTTACCTCCTCTCGCATCTTACGACATGGTTCTAGATACTCTTCCTTGAATGTAAAGTCAGCAAGCAGATCTTCTCTGATGTGTTTAAAATACTTTTCCGATTGAAAGAATCCAAATAGACTTACAAAGTCAGGGCATTCGTTGAAAAGTTTCTCATCAAACTCGAAGGATTCCTCTCTAACGATAGGACGATCCTGATCAATGTACTGTACTTGAAGTCCGTTGAGACCAGACAATTCAAATGGAACGAACAGTTGATGCTCGTTCCATTCATCTGCTTTGTTTTTATAGTTTGATGGGGGGACACAGTAATTAAATCCCCTGTTAGCAGCGATACCTTTGACAGCGGCATACTGAAACATTTGATTAGCAAGACGCTCTTTCATCTTGCCGACATAATTAATACCAATCATCTTGTCTGTAGGTCAGTGTTTGCAATATACCATTCGTAGGTCTTACGGAGACCGTCCATTAATTTATAGTTCGGCTTCCAACCTTTGTCCAGGAGTTTTGTATAATCTAGAGGACGCTTGGGTGTTCCATCTGGTTTAGAAGTATCCCAGTTGATCTCACCAGGATATCCAGTGATCTTAGCTATCATCTCTGCCAATTCTTTGATAGAGACATCCTCACCCGAACCAACATTCAGTAGTTCTGCCTGACTGTAGTTTTCCATGGCGAAGAGACATGCGTCTGCAAGGTCATCACAGTGCAAGAACTCACGGCGAGGAGTTCCTGTGCCCCAGCAGGTCACTGGAGCGTCTCCTACGGTCCAGTTGTTGAACTTCTGGAGCATAGCGGGGATCACATGCCCGTTCAGGGGATGGAAGTTATCGTTAGGACCATACAGATTGGCAGGCATCAGAGAGACGCCCTTGAACCCGTACTGCTTGTAATAGGACTTCAGCATGTAGATGCCATGGATCTTAGCAAGAGCATACGCATCGTTGGTAGGCTCCAGTTCTCCAGACATCAGAGACTCTTCCTTTACAGGAGTCGATGCAAACTTAGGGTAGATACATACGCTTCCAAGGAAGAGAAACTTTTGTACACCATGTTTCCAGGCATAGTGAATGAGGTTGGTTTGGATCTGAGTGTTCTGGTAGATAAACTCTGCCGAGTAAGTATCGTTGGCGTGGATGCCACCGACACGAGCAGCAGCATCAAACACATAGTCGATACCTTCAGACCTGAAGAACTTTTCGACAGCAAACTGATCCATAAGATCAAGCTCCTGCCGAGTTCTAGTAATGATGTTCTCATAACCTTCTTCTTGAAGGCGGCGAACAATGGCAGATCCAACTAAACCACGATGACCAGCGACAAAAATTCTTGCGTGTTTCTGCATTGTTCTTAATTTCACGGAATAATTACGACTTCAGGTTCAGGAAGGGGGAAGAGGAAACGCTTGCCTTTGAATTTAGGATTGTTCATGAAGAAGTTTTTGAAGTGCCAAGGAAGCACAATATGAAGATCAAACTCACGCATCATAACATCCTCCTCATCAACGATAGGAATCCATGTGCCAGGAGTAAATGATCCTTCCTTGTCGGGATTAACATCACCAACCATCTGAACATCATCGGGACCAACTTCCCAGGTTTGAAGGGTCACATTACCTTTGGTGCTAGCACCAAGGGCACAGATCTTTGCTCCATTGTTCTTGTAGAACTCAATGATCTTCCAGAACTGTTCCTTGCATGCATTAATACGCTCACTAAATGCTTCCCAAGGTTCAGTGGTATCCAGCTTATCATCTAACTCACTAGCGATGAGACCAGTCAGTTTAACTGTACACTCCTTACGCTCACTATTAGTGGAAGGAGTAACAACAACAGAAATACTACCACCATTAACATCATTGAATTCAAAGTCAACGATCTTGAATCCAGACTTATCCATGATGTACTTGAGTTGCCTCATACCATAGTAAGACAGGTGCTCATGGCACACAGTATCAAACGAATTGACACGCAACATCTCAGGCATATAACTCTGCTCAAGCACCCAGATACCGTGAGGATCAAGACACTCATGGACTTGGCGAGCAAAGTCACAGGGATCTTCTAGATCATAGAACATCGAGAACGATGTAATAACCTTTGCCTTTTGCTTACCAAAGCGATCACGGAAAGCATTGGCAGAGAAGAAGTCTGCAATATAATTAACATGCTCAGGAATATACTCCCTAAACTTCTTAGAAGTGGGATCGATACTCATGAGTTGCAGATCATGAGGGAAACATCCAAGGAAGGTTCCGTCGTTACCAGCAATGTCAACGACAATATCACCAGACTCAAGGTCGGTGTCTGCCATGATCTTGAGCGCCTTCTCTTTGAGGTGACGAACCATACTACCGTTCAGACCAGAACGATACCCATACTCATCACCATACATGGTGGGAAGATCAAAGGTATGCTCAAGCTGAACATGTCCGCAACCGCCTTTCTTTTCGTCACACTTGACGAGAGTTAGAGGACCTTTGTACATGTCCTCATCAATTTCTTTTGGAAAAATACCAGAGAGATATTGATCACCAAGATCCAAGACTGTAATCAGGTGTTCATTACCACATACTCTACACTTTTCAATTTTGTAAAACTTACTCATTGTCCGTTAATGCACATGTCTTCTACGAGTTCTTGGAAACTAATTTCTGGTTCCCATCCTAGCACAGTTTTTGCCTTTGTGGCATCCCCAAGCAGTTGTTCTACTTCAGTCGGGCGGTAATATTTAGGGTTAACCCGAATGATCTCTCTATTCATATTTTTACAGAACCCAACCTCATCTAAACCTTCACCACGCCACTCAATATTGAATCCAAAATAGGACGATGCTTCATTAACAAACTGCTTGACGGTACGCATTTCGCCAGTAGCGAGCACAAAGTCATCAGGAGTCTCATGCTGAGCGATCATCCACATACCACGAACATAATCCTTGGCATGACCCCAGTCACGCTGAGCATCTAGGTTACCTAACTCTAGGACATCTTGGAATCCACTTGAGATGTTTGCCAGTCCTCTCGTGATCTTACGGGTAACGAAGGTTTCACCTCGCCGTGGGGACTCATGATTGAAAAGTATACCGTTGCTAGCATGGATATCATATGCCTCGCGGTAGTTCCTAACGATCCAATATGCATACATTTTTGCTACACCATATGGTGAGCGAGGGTAGAACGGTGTTGTCTCCCTCTGAGGAACTTCCTGCACCTCACCATATAGTTCGCTAGTAGATGCCTGATAGAACTTGCAAGGATGATCCAACAAACGAATAGCCTCCAGGAGACGCAAGGTTCCTAGAGCATCTACTTCTCCTGTATATTCAGGCATCTCAAAAGATACCTTAACATGACTCATTGCTGCTAGATTATAGACCTCAGTGGGTTTAATCCTTTGAATCAAACTAATAAGGTTACCAGCATCGGTCATGTCTCCATAATGGAGATTGATACGATCATAGATGCGATCGATACGATGTGTATTAATAAGAGAAGAACGGCGTACAATGCCGTGAACTTCATATCCTTTTTCAAGGAGAAATTCAGCAAGGTACGAACCGTCTTGTCCTGTAATACCTGTAATTAATGCTCTCATTTAAACAAATTTGATATGATCTTCAGTCATCAAATCTGCTGAAGACTTGTCTGCAATACTACGAAGACCAAGATAGTGACGCCAAAGTTCTGATAGCGTATTGGTCTCTTCGTCGTTATTTAGTGCAGCGATCAAAGCATCTTTGACTGCATCAGCAGCGTTTTGATAATCAGTGTAAGTCATAATTAATCGTACTTGCGATAGGCACCCACTTCAGGGTCTGGATCTAACCACTTGGTATACTCAGGATCTTCCAAGCAAACATCAAGTTGCATTTGATTGTCAAGGAAATACATGTCAGTATAACGCTTGGTCCACTCATTGAACTTTTGAATGCGGTAATCGGGTTTACCGTTGATCTCTAGAGTGCCGCATTGAACATAGCGGTAAGGAGACCGCTCAAGAATCACAGTTGGTTTCATTGATGACACCTTCGTCAACGAGGTCAGCATAAAGACAGTCTAGCAGAATCTCATAATCATCACAGGGGTCGTTCATGAACTGAACGCCACGCTCCTGTTCGTAGTACTTGGTTACCTTACGGAAGACCTTAGGATACTGATGATCAAGAGCAACTTGACCTTCAACAGTTCCACGAAGAATGTTGATGTGCTTTTTGAACTTAGTGGTGACAGACATTGTTCTGTTTGTTTACCTTGTTATTATACTGCACCTGATCGCTTTTGGGAAGTTCAGGTGGACGGTCGTTCCAGTGTCTGATGGCATTGGCAACGATAGCAATATTAGTTATGAAATAAGAAACAAAAATAAGGGTGCGGATAACCGCAACCCTATCAGAATCCTTATTATCTCCCGTTGCTTTTTCTCCTAAAGCTTTACACCAGAGTCTCCACATGCTTTTCTTTTACACTTGCCAACGACTTCCTAGGAACCTTGGACTTGAATTCGTCTTTAAGATTATAATGCAATTCGTAGTTCTCAGTCAAGACATAATAACCAGTAAGATCTCTACCATCATCGGTCCATCCATAAGAGATGACCCGTTCGTTTACATCACGAAGATCAATCTTCTTGTCGGTATTGAGATAGTGATTGAACTTTTGGTGCAGGTTGATCATCGTGTCTCGAAGTTTAATTTGCGAACTTTGCGTTTGCGTCTGTTCTCTTGGTATTCTAAGTCACCTTTTGAGAGAACGCTGGTATTCTTAATATTGTTCTCAGAATCGATTAACACGACTTTACTGAGATCAACAGCAGTGACTTTATCGTCAACTACCGTCGTCATGTTGGGGCACCCGCAGCACTGAGTCTTGCTGGAGCTGATCAATTCTTTGTTGCATGATTTGCATCTGACCGATAACATGTTGTACTAACTCCTTTACTAAATCCAATTCTTCATGTAATTTTTTAATCTCTTGCGAGGTTTTTTCTTTCATAGGAAAATTACTTCAGTAAATCGAGTAGTGTCTTTGAAAAAGTTATCGACTATAGTCTGACCATGAAACCACTGTCCAGGAAAAGCAACTCCACAATTAAATCGATCCAATATACACAGTTCTTCTTCAAACTGTTTTGGATTCTTCCAAGGTTTAGTATGCTCAGTGTCAGTTTTCCCAATAAAGAAATTTGCCTTTGTGCTTTGTGCTTTGTATAAAGAGGTTCCCGCTTTCAGGTTGTGTGTTTTGTTCAAGAATGTAATGAAGTTTACTTTACCATCAGTGTGCGGGTGCCAATGATTACCTAGTCCAGGAAAATCATCTATCAATCTGAACTGATTGAAGACATTGAATGTTCCTTCTTCTTTCAATTCATATAAAGTATATAGTTTGTTTAGAAGAAATTTTCTATTGAGATCCCATCTTTTATCCAGGAATAGTTGACCGTCCATAAAGTCAACTCCATTCAAGTTGTTTCCATGCTTGTTGGAGACAATTGCATTTACAGATGTGAGGTACTCATAGACTCTATCTGGGTGTTTGTAGATGTTGTCTACAAATACAATCTTTGAGTCTCTCCAGGGAATAATATCAATATTCCAAGAAGAATTGTATTCAAAATCAGATGGTCTAAAAAATTTCATGGGAGATACAAGGATCGAACTTGTGACAATCTCGGTGTAAACGAGGTGCTCTACCGCTGAGCTAATCTCCCTGGCGACTCAAGTAGGATTCGAACCTACGACCGACTGCTTAGAAGGCAGTTGCTCTATCCAGCTGAGCTATTGAGTCCTGAGAACATGAAAGTATAATTAACTCTCCGATTATAAGGTCCGTCGTTCATTGAGACTTTGTTTGTCTCGTGGAAGTATTTAGAGTTGAATATGAGAAGACGATTACACACATAAGGAATGATCGTCTTCTCACTTCTAGTGTACTCTAGATATTTCCTGATCAACTTGACATCTGTATTATACTCGCGCCAGGTCCATGTCGGAGGTGGTTTGATATCATAAAGAATCAAACCATTTTTCTCTGGGTCATTAACAGAAGAGTCTGGAGTAACCCAGAGATTCACATTATAGCATGCTGGATCAGCATGCGGGGTAACGCCGTTGGCGTTGTTGTCGTAAACGAATGCCCAACCTCTGTCAAAGTGACCGAGGAATGGGAACCTCGTTTCCAACCCTGTAATTATAGCAGATAGAAGGGGGTGACGCAAGCGGTCTGGAGAAAAGTTAAGTGAGTAGTAATCCTCATAGATGTCGTCTGGATCATCTGCATTGAGAGCATACTCACGCAAGTCATCAATAACATCTGGTAGAAATAAATTATCTACCACATGATATCTCTCTTCTTCAATTATCTTCTTTACGGTACTTGAACGCATAAGTAAAACGATGTTCAGAGTTTAGTGGAGTTGCCCTGTGTAAAATTCTAGATGTAAACTTCACTAGTGTGTTAGGTATTGGAGGAATAGCAATTATTTTTTCGTCCAGATAAAATTCTGTAGTGCCTCCATCATTCAATCCATTATAGTTGGAGTTTGCATAGAAGAGAAAAGTTAATTGGTCTTCATCATCTTCACAGTCTTGATGAAAATTAGCAACCTCATTAGGAGCAAAACAATTAATGTATGCTCTGTAAAGACTATATCCACTAATATCTGTGAACTTTTGGCAGATTAAATTATGAAAGATGTTTACTATCTCTTGATGTTCTTCATCTTCTGGGCATAACTCAGAAACCATTCCTGTTGGTTTATGTTTAGAATCATCCCTTTCGCCATAAGTGAAGGCAGCATTTTGAGCGAACTCTGAGACAAACCTGAAGTCTTCAGGGGATAAAGACTTTTCAACTGCTAAAATGCTTGGTCTTTCTTGTGTCATTTTAAATAAGCGGGGTATCGGAATCGAACCGACGACATCTAACTTGGAAGGATAGCGTTCTACCGCTGAACTAACCCCGCGATAGATACATTATAACACATCTTCTAACTTTTTGACGCGCCAGACCACAGTATATCTATACACATAAGGATGGCGTGGTCCTAGACCTCTGTGAGGAATTTCGGACGGAAAAATAAGAACTCTGCCAGGGACATACTCATGTTCCTCAATGACATTATCGTTATCATCCACGATCTGAAACTGTCCACCCCACTCTTTAGTGTCCCATTTAGTATTCACCATGTACATGATGGTATGATCTCCAGGATCTCCATCAACATGGGATGTACCATCACAAAAAGAATGCTGTAGATTGAAATCAATCCTGTTAAGAAACAGTCTCTCTTCGATACTATTCTCGATATGATCTAACATATCAAAGAAGCACTCAGTTTTAGGAACCCAGTTGACTATTTTATTGATTGATTGTCTTTCGAAGAGATTCTCTCCAAATAGTTTATGAGTTCCGTGTTGTCCTGCAGGATAACCAGTTCCGTTTGCCTCATTAATAGCAGTTACGGGAAGATGAAGCATAGTCTTTTCAACCTGCATCATATAATCATAATCAAAAAGGTTATCAAAGATTTGAGCAATCATTAATCACGCTGTCTCCAATCAGTTTCATCTTCATCCCTCTTAAACCAATCGTGCAAATCTTCTGGAGAATCAAATCCACGAAGACCAAATCTTTCATGACCTAATCCACCAAGATCTAATTGATTCATGAAGTCATCCAGATCACCCTCTTGCATGTCTGGATTTTCTGCTGTTCTTCTTGCTTGACGCAGAATTGTTGCAGCCGATCTATTCGCTTTAGCAAGTTTTTCTGCCCAAATCATATCCTCTAAACTTACCGACTCTTGCGCTACAATCTTTTTACAGATTGCTTCAAGACGAAGACGATATTGAGTTGAAAGCATTTTACTCTTCCGACAAATAGTGTTCTAATTGATTGATGCGACTGAACTCTTGATATGCTGCCTCTGAACGGGCATTCAAGATGCTTCTAATGTCATCCATGATTATACCAGGA
>Ga0208162_1001059_pt1 | contig 14832 bp, 17 predicted proteins | sample CB_VirMetaG_4_FD_184539 | JGI IMG/M metagenome (GOLD analysis project Ga0208162, IMG submission 184539) | Freshwater to marine saline gradient viral communities from Chesapeake Bay - CB_1508_1M Viral MetaG (SPAdes) (version 4) | ecosystem: Environmental > Aquatic > Marine > Coastal | place: USA... | reverse complement strand
CATAACCGCTGAGAAGTATGAGGAGTTACTAGCGGCTATGCCAGTGGATGTAAATTGGGATGACCTAGAACACTTTGAGAAGGAAGACACAACTACAGGTTCACAAGAACTAGCGTGTACTGGAGGCGCGTGTGAGATAGTCTAAAGTAAAACTAAGGGGGCGCAATGCCCCCTTTTGTTTCTATTGTTGCTGTTCTTCTTGTTTTCTCTGTTGATTCATTTCGTTTAATCTGTTTAAACTGTTTATCGCTGAAGACGGTGTTATAATTCCTGCCTTAAGTGCCGCCTTGCCTAAACTGTTTGTTAACTTAGCCAACTCTTTTGGTGGTGTTTCGCTTGGTGACGTTAACACTTTATTTGCTAAAGCCAATACTTGTTTGTTTTTAGCAACAGGGTTTACTAAAACAGGACTTAATAGATACAATCCTAAGATAGCCATACCTGCGGCATTTCCTGCTACCAATGTTGCACCACCGACACCGCCTAAACCCAATAAGGCAGTACCTGAGTAATAATCCATAAGAGAGCGTATTCTATTCTGTAAATGTCCAATGGGCATTACAGATAGTTTATTTACAAACTGAAACTGCTCTGGTGTTAATAAATCCTTGTAGTGTCTAAACAGAGTCATATCCTCTGATGTTTCTTTTCTGGCTAACGATTTAAGAATGCTTGGGTTATTCACGGCATCGCTTAAAGCGTTCGCTCTCAGTGGTGATAAAATATCTTCCACCTCTCTAGGAGATACATTAGCTTCCTTAGCCCAAGAGTTTATTCGTGTAGTCAGAGCAGTGAACTTATTATAACTGTCTGCATTTCTTGGTAAAAACTGCTTAGCAAATGTAGGGTCTAAAGGCTCACCTTTTGCAATCTTTTCTACTATTTCTTTGTTTAGTAGTTGACCAGTCTCAGCAGATGCTACAGCTTTATCAAGGGTCTCTCTAGCAGTTCCTATTCCTTTCTTTGGAAACATTCTATCTAACTGTCTATACTCATCTCCTTTTAATGCACTAAGTCTTTTAGCAAAAGGTGATGCTATATTTCTCGGTAATTGTTTCTGCAAATCCCAAGCAGTTGTATATAGATTTCTATAAGTATCAAAAGTAACTACGTCATCTTCGTTAAGAATGGCTTTTAAGTTTTTCTTATTGTCAACAACATCATCATCAAAACCTTTTACAAGTTTTTTAAGTTCTTTTGTTGATACGACCTTAGGAGCGTTATCTTCTATTACAGACCTTGCTACTTTAATTCCTGAGTTTTGTACAGCACCCTCAAGAGTCCCTCTCCAACCAGAATAAGCCGCATCTCTAGCTAGTTTAGCTGACTCAGCTAGTCTGGTTAGTTGGGGTGTCAAATCTTCGGTTAACTCTATTGTACTTTTTGGTGTTGCTCCTAGCTGACCCGCTCTAGTTACCAATCCGCTTGAAGAGTTAGCAATTTTTTCTGCAAGTTTGTATCCGCTTGCCGCTAAAGTTCCTCCTAACACACCGCCTACAGTTGCTCCTGTAGCCGCCCCAGTTAATCTGGACTCTAAATCATCCCCCATACCCGCGCCTGCTAAACCTGCTTGTAAAGCACCCGCAGAGGCGGCTTGTTTAGCTGTCTGACCTAGAGTAGCACCTCTCCCTCCTACTCCAAACAAAAACTGTCCTGCACGACCAAAAACACCGCCAAGAGGAAGAGTAGCTATACCGCCAGAAACCTGACCGCCTAAATAAGACCCGCCGTGTTCTGCCTTATATGTCTCCATGAGTTCTTCTTCTTCTTTCTTGAAGGTATCGTACAGTTCAGACAAAGTTTGACCGCTAGGGTTGTCAGCTAAAAAACTAGTTGCCGCCCTTGCTCCTGCTTTTATCTCATCATAAAACTCAAACGTAGCACCCTGTACTATTCCTCTTCGGTATGCCGCACCCGCTGTTGTTTCTTTTTCAGTTGTAGGGTCTTCTAACAGGCTTTTACGTATGTTTAAAAACTCACGACCTTTATCGTTGTACTCCTTAGTTCCTTTCTTGTCTTCATTATTAGCTAACCAAGAACCTAATTCATCTTTACGTTGTAAACTGGTGAGTTCTTCTCTCGTCTTTAAAAACATTTCTGCTTTTTGATTATACTCATCAGTACCTTGTAGTGCGGAATTAGCACTAAGCCACACACCTAACTGGTCTTTTCTTTCTTGTCTGGATAAAGCCATTATTAAAATCCTCTAGGATTAACACCCACTCTTTGTCCCACATCATCATTATTGCTTATGCTTTCCCCATAACCTTCTTCTCTTAAAATATCGTTTAAGTTTTCAACATTATAAGACTCGTAGTCTCCTTGAAGTTTTTGCTTAAACTCATCATCTAATTTAAAGTTATTCTCAACATAAGAAGCTAACTGCTCTTCTAAATCTACAGGAGGTACTCCTTTGTTTGCTTTTAAAATTCTTCTCTGTTCATTCATTACATCTACTTGTAGTTGATACATTTTGTCATAAGCCTCAAGTAATAACTTGTTACCTTGTACGGATGTACCTAAGTTGGGAACAGACTCAATTAAGAAACTTAAGTCTCTATTAGATGTAGCCCCCGGAAGACCCATGCCAGAATCGGGGTTTCTTATTAATAAAGCGAGTTGGTTTGATATGGCATTAAATACTTCAGCTTCCGCTAAACCTTTAATATCAGCATCAGGAAATAAAGACTGAACAAAACTTTTAGCCCCTTTGCTTAACTTAGCTAACGCTCCTGTTTGTAGTCCAGAATCCAATAACTCTCTCATTTGATTAGTCTTAAGTTTTAAATTTGCGGAGTTTTGAAAAGCATCTGACCTTGCTTTCATAGCATCTACGTTATCTTTTGTTCTTTCTATCTTAAATGTGCTTGCTACTGTGTCAACTTCTTTAAGCAAACTATAATCTTTCTGACCTGTTGCTCTAGCATTTTGTCTAAACGCTTCAATACTTTCAGGTGTATAAAATTGAGGGTTAATCTGACCAATGCCTTCTACCTCTCTACCTCCTACTCTTGAAGCTAACTGTCCTGCTAAACCAGTCTGACCCAATGCCTGAAGACCTAATATAACTCCTTCCTGTTCATCCAGTGTTAAGTTATCAAAATTAGAAACATCCTGCATTAATTCTTCTTCTTCCTCTTCTAAATCAGTCAACAAGCCCATTTCTTTACGTGCTTTTTTAAAAGACTGACTCATTTCTTCCTGACTTCTTAGTCCTTCTCCTCTAAGAAAAGTAGTGGAAGAAAGCGTTGTTCTAGGGTCTATTGAAGTAGGTTCTGGTTGTGCAAATAAACCTTGTGTTAACAACTCACCTATGTCCATTCTATTAGCCATTGTTTAATCCTCTATTAAAATAAACCCAAATCAGGAGTCACAGGCGCACTACCTATTCCACCGTATCCACCGTATCTACCAAACAAACCACCCGCTAAATCCAAAGCCATTTGAGTTTGTCTTCCTCGTCTAGCTGACCGCATTCCTGCGGCTTCTTGGGCTGTCTGCGCTCTAAGTTTAGGGTCAATACCTAAGCCTGCCGCTTGAGCAAACAAACCTGCACGTTTAAGTCTAGCCTGAGTTGCTAGTTCACCACCCGCTAAACCAAGTTCCGTTTGACCCATTAATTGTTGCATTGGGACATAACCTAAACCAAACAAACTTTTGGCTCTACCATATAGTGCTTCCTGTTCAGCTAATGCTTGCTGACGTGCCGCTAGGTTGGCTCTACCCATAGCCTCTTGTTCCGCTGTGGCTTGTGCTAACATTTCTGGAGTACTGCCTCCAAATCTGTCTAAACCTAAACCTAAGCGTCCTTGAGACAGCGAACGTTCCTCTAATGCTAAACGCGCACGTTCTTCCTCTGGTCTTTGAATGTCTCTCATTTGCTCAAATAATTCAGCCTGAGCAACAGCAGGGTCAACATCGGCTTGTGCAAATAAACCCCTAGCTTGACTAAAGAGCATATCCTGCATTCGCTGTTGTTCAGGACTTAACCTAAGTGTCATATTTCCTGTTCGACCTACTCCCGCTGAACCCAAACCAGACCTTATGCCAAAACCTCTAAATCTAGCCATTCCTGCGGCTGTACGACCAATACGCATTGCGTCCTGTAAAGATAAGCGTCCTGACTCTGCCATTTGTTGTTCGGCACGTTTGGCTCTTTTTCTTGAAGAACGCGCCCCTAAAAGACTTGTGCCTATTTTAAATGCAGTACTTAACCAACCCATTATTCACTCTCCTCTAGTTGCGCCACGCGGCTACGTAGTGCTTGTACTTCTTTAACTAATATAGGCACTAACTTACTGTAGTCAACACCCATTGTTTCATCTTCATCTTCTCCTGTATACACGGCATCAGGCACTGCGTTAGCTAACTCTTGTGCAACAAAGCCAAAATTATCGTGCTTTCCGTTAGCAATCCAATCAAATTGCCTTACTTGTATAGAGTCTATTGTGCTTCCCGCATCACCAGAGTCTGTAATGTTTTCTTTTAGTCTTTGGTCTGAAACACTAACAAGAGATACGCCAGATTGGGTTGTGTTTATATAACCTTCTAAAATGCCTCTGTTATGAAAGTTTAAAACTGACCCATCGTTAGCCATACGGTTTAAAACCATACAGGTTCCACCGTACCTAGCGGCTGAGTAAAAACCATCCTGACTTAAAGCAATACCGTCACTTGCCGTACCTGAAGCATTATTATTTTGAGGAGAAATGTCTGTAGTACCCACCAATATGTTACCTGATGAGTCGATACGCATACGCTCTGCATTATTAACGCCTAAAAACCGTAGCGTACCACCTGCTATAGAAGTTCCACCCCATCTTATATAAGAACCACCACCGCTTTCGTATTCAGGGTTTAAACTTATACTAGCACTACCTAACGAGCCATCTGTATCGGCACGCTGTACCTGTAGCGGATGAGTGGGGTTAGTAGTACCTATACCTACGTTGCCTGATGCGTCTATACGCATACGTTCAGTATCGCTTGAAGAAAACGTCAAAAAACTATTAGCCGCTGTACTGCCAAAGTCAATTCTGTGCAACCCTGCACCATCAGCAGGTGCGCCAAAGCATCGAATAGTTGCATTGTTGCTTGCCGCTGATAATTTAATACCTGCGGTTGGATTAGGAACATTATCATCATCGTCATCAAACGCATTGTGTATATGCACTTCGAATAAATCGTTTATGTTTCCCTTAACGTGTAGCGGAGAGTCAGGACTATCAACACCAATACCCACTCTATTAGTGGAAGCATCAACAAACAAAGTGTCGGTGTCTACAGTTAAGTCACCTGTAATTGTAGCCGTAGAGTTTATAGTAACTGCACCAGTAAACGTGTCACCCGCTGTGTCAGCCTTACTGTTTACCGCTGTTGCAATATTTGTAAATTCAGTTGTGAACTCAGAGCCTTTGATTACCTTAGCCGCATTACCTGAAGGAAGACTATCTTTTGCTCCAAAGTTCGTTGTTATAGTATAATCAGTCATTAAATTAATCTCCCTAGAAGAGCGTGTACATCTATTTGTTGTATTGAATAAGGTGCGCCATTGATTGTTGACTCAATGCCTATGGTCACTACACTACCACTGCCGTTTGTATTCACATGAGGACGTTGTATGTCAACACCTGCTGTGTATTTAGAGGCAACATAAGCAGTGTCTACAGTATCTTCCTCTACCCAAGCTGAACCACTCCAGTAGTATAACTTACTGTCCGTTGTGTTGTAGTACAAAGCGTTTACTTCAGTAGTTGTAGGTGCAGAACTAAATGCTCCTAAGTAAGTACCTGTGCTACTGGGAGCAACCAATGTTGTTGTATTATCCCCAAACTGACCTATGTTATACTCAGCAGTATCTGTGTCAATATCTCCAGTATTAAAAACTTTTTTGTTAAAGGCTGATGTATAATCATATCCCCAAGCTAGTACAGACTGAGAGGATACGTTACCTATTACTGTAATGTTAAACTTCTTAAGGAACTTAAGGTTAGTAGAGTTACCGAAGTTCATAGGATTACTATAGTATATCATTTCATAGGTATTACCGTTATCTAAGTATCCTCCATATTGGAATATACCATCTTCTCTACCTAAGTAAATAGTACCATCCTGTAGTAACGCTAGACTACGTGGGTTAACACCGCCCCATGTAGTTACTCTGTTAGAGCCGTCAGGTAGTTCCCCTCGCATATCAAAACAATATACAACCTGACTGTCCGCTAATGACAATAAGTAAAATGCTTCATCTGCACTGTATATAGACTTAATAGGATTAGTCTGTTGTCTAACTAGTTGAGTTAACTCTGTACGGACATTGTTACTAATGTCACGCATAGGCATTGACTTTTCCTGTATAGTACGACCAAAGCTACGTACACCGTCCTCAGACAGGAATAAAATATCAGTACCCGTGTTTTGTACGGAGTCTCTAGCGATACAACCTACGCCTTCCACAACGTCCGCTAAGTACATACTAGCGGGGCTTTCTGCACCTGCGTATACAATGATACAACGCTTACAAAATATAATCAAAAAGCCATTGTGTGCCGCTAAAGCTACAATCTCATCGTGACCATTAGGGAATACAAGAGTTAAGTCCAAGCCACCCGCTGAACCGCCACTCCATCTGTGTCCTTGTAGTGTGTCACTCCAGTAAACAGTTTTAGTATTACCAGATACATCAGCCGCCCATAGTCTACCGTATGCACCTATAACTTCATTGGCTTGTGGGACAAAAGTACTTGGAGTTGCTTGTGCATAATTACTGTGTGTACTTAATACACCTGAGCCACTAGCATCTGTATAAATTAGAGGCTCATGTCCTCTTTGGAAAAAATAAGTATGGTTGTTAAAACTAACAATTTTCCAGTTGTTTGCTGTTGGTGTATAACCATCAGGAGTTTCGTCAGTTAGTGTAGTAGTCCCTGAAAATATTTTATTGTTACCCGCAGAGAATACTACTTTATCACCACTAGCGTCTACCGACTCATGTAAAGCCTCTATGCCTCTGCTAGAACCTAACTGTGTAGCCGTACTGGAATCAGTAGATACTTCCGTATAACCTTTACGAGAACCTACACGTCCAAACTCATCAATGATACAGTTACTAGCTGTTGCCGCAAAGGATTGGTCAAGAGACAGTGGTGAATCCTGACTGTTAATCCCCGCAAATCCGGGGGCTTGTACTGTAATGTTCTGTAATTGTTGTGCCATTAGCAAGGTGTCCATACAGTTTCAGAAGGGAATCTAGCGGCATCAAACGCTACTGCATCTGCTAACGTAGTATCCGCTAGGGCATATAGTTCCTGTGCTGAAGTACCGCCTGTCTCTCCACGTTCACGAGAGGCTAAGGCTACTGCGTACTGTATTACTGGTGTTGAAGGTACAACTAGTTTATCTGCGTCAGCCGTAAATGCGTCTGCTCTATCTACAATGTTAAAACGTAACGTATACGCTTGGTCGGGCTTAGGATATACATCAACTAAAGCATTGCCATTAGCATCCACACCGTTCCAAGAGTAGTACTCAGGAGAACCAGATACAGGCTCTTGTACTAAGTATGCGTTATTCATCCAAGAGGAACTAGCGGGGCGCATAAAGAAGTTAGACGTATCGTTAATAACGTCAAGTATCTTAAACGAGTTATTAGTTCCTGTAATGCTGTAACTAAATTGATTGTTAGAAGTAGTAACTGTAATTGTTTTACGAAGTGCTGACCAATCCCAAGCATCCTCAACAATACGTCTAGCATCGTTGACAAACTCACCTATTAGTTTTACGTAGGAATCGTTTGAGTTTTCAATACTAGCGACTTCGTCCTCGCGCATCCTACGTAGTACACTATTTACTAGTTGTAAGTAAGTCATTATCCATACCTTCTTAAGTTTATCATTTGTTTCTATTTACGCCTTTGACTTTCTCAGTCGTTCTTAAAGCACCTAAACCAAGCATACCCATAAGTACTGGCATCATAGTCGATATATCTAAAACAGGGACTTTAATGGCAGAATCGGCAAGAGCAAGCGCAAAATTTGCCATCGGGATAAGAAGGTAGTTACTCGCAAGTCCAAGACAACAAGTCCAACCAACAGCAGGTCGCCAACCTGATACAAATAGGCTTCGGTGTGCCGCTTCCGTCTTATTAACTTCAATCTGCGCTTTCGCAAGTTCCTGCGCGTGTCTTTCAGCCATTGTCGAAAGTTGGAAGGCGATGGCATTCTTCTTATCTTTATCCTCTATAAATTTATCAAGTAAACCTGTAACTGGTGCTATTAATTGTTCTATCATAAATATCTCACTTTAAAGGATTCGACAAGTAGTCCATACCCTGCCACAAGTCCTCTACCTCTTTGGTCAATGCTTTGAATTTTACTTCAGTATCGCCAATGTCATTAATAATAATTTCCGCTTTAGCTACGGTGGCTTTCATAGCCTCTATCTCGTTAGATAGCGTAGAAACGTCTGTATTCAATTCTAACAGCTTTTCTTGCTGACTTAGTAGTGTCTCTAGTCTTGTACCTAAAGTCGCTAGATTCTCACGTATGGGCGTTATATTGGGTATCTGTCTTGATTCCACTGCTTCCAGTCTACTGTACAAACTAGAGGCTGTCCATACGCCACCACCTATAGTACTACCAATACCAAGTACAATGGCAATCCATACGCCCTTAAATGATGTGTTACCAATCTTGAGTTCTGTACTTTCTAAACTCATAGTTCAACACACTCCGTTCCATACATAAAGCACGAATAGCCTAAGTGGGTAGGTGAAGTCTGAAAGAACTCTGATTCACTACCTGCGGCTAAAATGTCAGTTTCAGTTACGTACAAGTCTAAACCAATACCATCGTTACCGTTAAGTAATACAGCCGTTAGATTACGTGTAGTATTGTAACCCATTGACACCCACTGTGCATTAGCATCGTAGAAGATTGTAGTCTGCTCTGCTGTAGTGTTTGCATTCTCAATACCTTGCTCTAGGAATGCTACAGCTTCCTCTGAGTTAGCTACGGCTAGGTAGGCTGATGCATTGTTGGCGTGAGTCTCAATGTCATCCGTTGACTGGTTGTACGCATCAACATCTTCCTGTTCAATCTGTAGCACTTCTACAGTCTCAGCTACAAAGTTTTGTACTTCCTCTTCCTGCTGTGGATTACCTTCAGCTTCCTGTACTTTCTCAGCTACCTGTTGAACCTCAATCATGTTAACAACAGCTTCGGTAAATGTATCAATAGCGTTGTCCATAAGTTCTAGTTCTTCCATAGCTTTGTTTTCCAACACAGCCCTGATGTCACCGTATGGCTTGTAGTTCTCAGCAAAGTTTACTAGAGCATTGTTATACGCTTCTACTTGTGCTTCCTGTATGTGTGCTGTTGTGGACACATTACCAGAGGATAGTGCATCGCCTTGATACGCATATTCACTAGCCGCGCCTACTAAGAGGATACCAGTGTTTATTTGGTCAACTATAGCAGTGCTAGACTCTAAGAGCGCATCGTACTCATCTGAGTGAACTGCGGAACTTAGCACTAACAGAGATAATAGTATCTTCTTCATCTGTATCCTCTCCTCCTATGTTTAATACAGTATTGTACCAATCTTTTGTTTTCTTGTTGTAGTCTGGTATGTAAACTTCTGGCTGACGTTTCATAACTAACATAGCACGTTTACCTACGACTAACTTACCATTTGACAGTATGGGACAAGGTGTACCTGAGATAAACATTGCCTTCCATACGTCAGTGCTTTGACACATACGAGCCACTGCACTTACTTTCATTCCTAAATCAGACAAGACCTTAGCATCTCTACGTCTGTTACACTCAGGGTCTACATGATAACCACCACTACTAAACCCTACACCTACTGTTTGTAATGAACCACCTGTACCCTTAAGGCAAGTGTCCATACCGCTACTCATGTAGCTAGGACTAATTGCAGAACCTACTGGTATTTCACTGCTACTACCTACGCCATTGTAGGTGTTACTTACTGAATCATCCTGCGTAGTGTTATTGCTATTCGTAGTCGAGTTTTCACCATGATAGGTGTTCAGACTACCTTCCTGCGTGTTGTCCGCTAGTGTTACCCAAGACAACATCATTAGTAAGCAAAATAACTTTCTCACTTTTTATGTACAATCTTCTGTACTGTTTCTGATTCATAGATACGAATACCTAACCAGATAATCGTAAATAAACTAGCAACGGGAGGCAACCAAGCCGCCAACGACATTATTCCAGTTGATGCCGCCATTACGTCTACAGCTTGTTTAGTTTCTTCCGTTACCATAATATTATTCCTTGTTACGATGGATTTCTTTGTGAATCAGTTGGTGGTACAATTAAGCGACATCTATATGTCCAATTTTTCGGTATATTCTGTTACCTTCTTCATCGTCTTCGCCAAAATACTCTTGCCAAAAAACTCGTACAACATCTGACCTGCTTCCAAAAGATGAACGAACATCCTCAACCTCTTGATTTACTTCTAGCATATCAGTGTTCTCAATAGTCGTTTCAATAACATCAACCCAATTTTCTTCTACTAGTTTTGTATATCCAATTTGTATCACGGTGAAACCTCAGTATGTCCCATAAAATCATAAACATTAACAACTAGATTTGATAAGCTAGTAATAAAATCAATTTCTATTTTAAATTTTGTAGCAGTACTCGACCTACCGAAACTATCTTCTATGGCAATATCAGGAGATTGTTGTGTATTAGTAGAAAGAGATTTAGCTAAAAGACTAAAAAACCTACTATTGTAATTATTATTATTTGCAACATAAGAACCTGAACTAACAAAACCATCTACAGAATAGTAAACAGTTACATTATTATAAACAGTGGTTGCATCTGGAAATTTGGTTATTCTGAAATATGTTCTATCATTAGTTGAATCATAATAACTACCTAATACTTGACCGCTACTAGCACCTGCCGATGATGTTGCCATTCTCCCTCTGTTTGGAACAATAATATCTGTTTTATCACCAGACACATAATACCATGCATTATAGGGGCTAGGTGAACTATCATAAGTTCCTGTACCTATAGAAACACCTGATGTGCCTTTTGAGTAAAGAAATTTAGTAAGGTAGTATTGGTTATTAATCTTATTAGATGTACTTGAGTTACCAACCCTTAAGTGAAAACGTGCTGTCATTGTTTGTAATGCATTAACGTTTGGGGCGGCAATACCGCCTTCAAATATTGTTACAGGACTAGTAGTAGTGATACTAATTGGAGATGTATTACCAAATGTTCTTTTTTTAATGCTATCTAGTTTAGAACCGTCTGTGGCTACGTCTCTACCATCTACTGTGCCAGATACAGCTACGTTACCATTTAGGTTTATATTCTTTGTTGTTAAGCCTGATGTTGGGCAAATATTAACCGTTGTCGTGCCGCCAGTGCTGTATCCTGTGCCTATGTTAATGATTTTTGTAGGCGAAGATTCACTACCTGTAATGCCTGTAGCAATATTAGTAGTAACGCTACCTTCTGTGTGTATGTTTATGTTAGGTGCTGAAACAAGACCACCCACTGTAATACTACCATAGCTACTAGTTATATTACCTGTTGAAGTTGCAAAATGACCAGTGCTAGTGCTGAAGCCGCCATCTGCTGTGATAGTACCAGTAGTTGTATCGTTAGCATCTGCTCGTAAATACTTAGGGTCAGTCTGTGTTGTTATATCAAAGGAAGTAAGATAAGACTGCAAATCACTAATCTGAGATTCAGTAATACTTAGTGCCGCTTGATGCTGAGTCACGCTAGATTGCGTTATATTGGCGTCTGGTACGTTAGCCCAAGTAACAGATGTTGATAAGTCGTTAGTCTCTGCTGTAAGATATGTTTGTAAATCACTTATTTGTGATTCAGTAATACTTAATGCCGCCTGATGTTGTGTAACGCTAGACTGTGTTATGTTTGCATCAGGAACATTAGCCCATGTAACGGCTGTGGATAAATCGTTTGTTTCTGTGTATGACGTAAGAAACCTACCATCAAGGTCTGCGGTAACTGTTGCACCGCCTGTCTTAGTCAATGTAAGTACACCGTCACTAGTGTCAAAACTAGCTGATGTAACTTCTGTTTCTTGAATAGCGGCTAAAGAGTTTGCCGCAGAGGTAGCTGATGCACTAGCCGCATTAGCTTGAGCAGTGACAGAATCCAAAAAGGAATTGTCCGATGAATCTCCTGAGCCACCTACACCTCTGAATATAGCCATGAAACAATCCTATGTGATTAAAAAAAAAAGAGAAAAGGGAAAGGGGCTTCCGAAGAAACCCCTTAAGTACTACTAGCCGTTTACAGCGATGTTGAATGCGGCATCGTTACGTAGAACAGCAGTACCATACAAAGTGTCAGCAGTGTATAGAGTAGCAAGGAAGTCCTGCTTGTACTGAGTCTGTGAACGAACACCCATTTGCTCCGCAAGAACCATAGAGTCTTTGTGGAACAACATAGCTTGTTTAACGTCACCACCTGCGCTGTTGTCAGCGGCAGTTTCGATGATTGGGCAGTTAGAAGAAACAAAGATGTCAATACCGTACAAGTTGCCGATTTGACCATTGTTTACAACTTTACCATCTACGAAGTCGCTAGAAGAGTAACGGTCAATACCCATGATAGCGTTACGTACTGATGGTGGTACTACTAGACAACGATTGTCCATAGGTACGTCAGCATCATCCATTTTTTGGATTAACTCACGGAAACCTGCATCGTTGAATACGTCACCTGCGGCTACAGAGTCTACAGCGTAAGCCTCAACACCTGAAGTGCCAGAGAAGTTGTAAGTACCAGTACCAACGTAGTCACCACCGTTGTCACCGAATTGCTTACCTAGTTCAAACAAGCTAGTGTCTACTTGCTTAGCTAGAGCGTAACCTGCGTCACCAGTGTAGAACTGACGAAGTGAAGACAATGCTTGAGTTTCAGTGATGTCTTCGATTAGACGTGAGTACTCGAAGTGCTTGTCTAGTGAGATTTGTACTTCGCCTTCACTAGCGTTCTGTACAGTAACTGCAACGCCTTCTGCTTTAGCGTGAGCATCGCCACGAACAGGCTTAGGAATGTGAAGAGTATCACCTTTCTTGCCAGTCATAGATAGCTTCTTAACTAAGTTAGCTAGTACTAGGTTAGATTGATAAGCGGCAACAACTTCATCACTCCAAATCTCTGGAATGAAAGTAGCCGCGCTAGTGTTGTCTACGAAACCGCCATTTGCGGGATAAGTTGAATCAGTCATTTTTAATTCTCCAAAATAATATTAGTTTCGTACCCTCCCTTCTGCATACGCTTGCATAATGTCATTCGACAATGCTTGGTATCTATCAGGGTCAGTACGCATTAGTTTAATAATGTCTGCGCGTCTATAGACCTTCTTGCCTCGCTGTTCACCACTACCACGAGCATTGCCTGTGGATGCGGCTTTAACAGCCTTCTTGCGTTCGCTTTCCTCAGCGGCTACAGTATTATTGACAACCTCTTGACGTTCCTTCCACAATGTGAATAGTTCATCAGCGGCATCAAAATCATACTCTTGGTCTGCCTGTACAAAAAGCTGTGTTCTAATCTTAGAACCCTGAATCCACTCAGCAAACTTACCGTCCTGCAAAATATCATCCATATCAGGATGTTTAGTCTGTAGTTGGTTCATTGCTGTTGAGTGGCGATACTGGTTGCTGATTTCTTCAGCTTCCTTAATCTTAGGGTGATTATTAATCGCTCTTTCGACTGCCTTGTCGGGGTCTGAGAAAAAGTCTACTTCTTCGTCAGCTTGTGTTACTTGTGTTTCTTTGTTTGAGAGTTGTGTCTGAATGTAGTCATCAACAACCTTTCTTAACTCACCTACTTCGGAACTTTGTTTACCTAAAAGTTTTTCAGCTTCTTGGTGCATCCTTACGATGTCCGCTGTAGACTTTCCTTTGTACTTCTCAGGTAAATCATCTTCTGTTTCGGTTTGTTCCAGAGTTTCCTCTACTTGAGGCTCTGGTTGGTCTACTGTATCTTCTTCAACTTCACCAGTAAAAAGGTCGGTGGTGTCTTTCGCTTCTACGTCTTCTGGACGCTCTTCTATTAGTCTTGCCATTATTAAACTCCGTGATTATATCATTATGGAGGTGTATTAAGTGTAAGGGTTCTATGGTCAGGAGTTGTCCTTACGTTATAGTGTTACGCCTTGTTAGTCTTCATGTGGGACTCTCTTTGTTTAGACCATCTACGGACTTCCTTCCAAGAGTTCTTTTCACGGTTAACTTTAACAGGTGTAACGATTTTTCTAGCCTTCAACTCACAATCAGGACAATCAACTTCTTCTACATCTACGTCTCTTAAAAACTCATTGACGTGTCCGTTGTCGCATTTAAAGTCAAATAAACGTCTCATTCTTCTAAGTCGTCTTGTTCTTCTTGTTGCTGTTGTTTAGCTGTTTCTATCTGTACTTCTAAATTTAGTAGGTTAGCCATGACTGCAAGTTGTCCCTTACGAAAGTAAAGGTCTTTGTCATCCTGACAGGCTTCTACTGAATTTATGTTATCAGCACTTCCCCTTAAGTCTTGCTGTAAGTTTTTCCAACCATCGGTACGGAACATATCTTCAAGGGAACGATAGTACTTCTCAAGTTCTACTTCTGTCGGTGTCATAAACTGTTTCTCCTTAATGGACAGCTTTAATTATTAATTTATATAATATACTTAATGTATACTATAGGAATATTATACCATATTTGGTCACAAAAGTCAAGAACTATTTTCTATGTCTTGCTGTTTTCTTTGCAATCTTTTTAGGTTGTTTACTAAACTGTTTACCTGCTTTG
>Ga0208162_1001057_pt1 | contig 14841 bp, 12 predicted proteins | sample CB_VirMetaG_4_FD_184539 | JGI IMG/M metagenome (GOLD analysis project Ga0208162, IMG submission 184539) | Freshwater to marine saline gradient viral communities from Chesapeake Bay - CB_1508_1M Viral MetaG (SPAdes) (version 4) | ecosystem: Environmental > Aquatic > Marine > Coastal | place: USA... | reverse complement strand
AAATCTGTTTCTGCAACCATATTAGTTGTAGAGATACTGTTATTGACTTCACTATTTAAGACTGTGCTTGTGTTTGTGTTATAGTAATCTAAACCGAATATATCAAAGTTTGATTCACCGATAAAATATACTTGTGAGTGATTAGCATTAGTGAAGAAAAATTCAATACCACCATAAGTATTTCCATTATAATCAAATGTGACATATTGTATATTATCTCCAAAACTATTACCACTCATAACTACAGATGTATAGTTTGCACCTGTTGCGTTGTAACGCTTTTCCATTGTTATTTGTGCTGTGACAGGAGCGTCAAGTCCATTTGTTCTGTGGAAATAAATTGTACCACCTGACCACGAGTTACGACTTATAACTGAGTTATCGACATTACACAATGCAATAACAGATTTTCTGTAAGAAGTTAATTGAACTTGACTTGATAAATCTATTCTTTTTGCTTTACCTGTCAAAGCTGTTGTTATTGTTGCAGCATAACTTGCATCGTCATTGATAGCTGCAGCAAGTTCATTTAGTGTGTCTAATGTTCCTGGAGCAGAATCTACAAGGTTTGATATTGCTGTACCAACATAACTTTCTGTTGCTAGTGCGTTACCGTCAAAGTCTAGATTACCTGAACTGTCCATAAGCAGCTCTTTTGTAAAGTCTTCGTTAATAGCTCTTGCTGTAAACACAATGCCGTGACTATCTGCTGTTGTTCCTGTACCATCGTGGTCTAGTGTTGCATCATTTCTAAAAGTTGTTGCATTTTGTATATCTATATTATATAATATACTTGTTGATGTTGGGTCTACATAATAAGCTGTATTGTTTAAGTCATAATATCTTGCTGCATACATATTACTTGATGCTCTTATATTACCTGTTACATCTAATTTTTGTGTAGGACTTGCTGTTCCAATACCTACACGACTTGTTGAACCATCAAGACGCATTAAATTATCACCAGAAGCGTGAACGCCACCTATGTGAAATGATATATCGCCATTAGAGTCTGTATTTGTAATATAAATTGCCCCTCTATTTCCCATTAAACCATAACCAGAAAGTTTCATTCCATCTGTACCAGGGGCTGTGTTTACACCTAAAGCATTCATAAGAAGGTCGCCACTATCTATTTCAACTTGGTTTTCAAAGTTAGTTTGTCCATCTACATTTAGAGAACCTTGAATACTTACAACTGTGTTGTTTTCACTACCACCAATAATGAATCCATCCTCACTATTGACTGGCTCTGTTTCTACCGCTTGATTAGCGTGTTTATATTTTATAAAACCATATTGTGCTTGTGATGAATGGTCACTAAATCGTATTTGTGCACCATCTGTAGGATTGTTTGTCTCTGTTGTTATGTAAAGTCCCTCATCACCGTGAACATTAAGTTTTGCTAAAGGACTTGTTGTACCAATACCAAGCCTACCTGTTTCACCTTTAAGAGTTAATAACCAATCACTAATTGTTGTTGTATCTCCGTGTCTACCTATTTGGAAATCTGCATTACTTGCGTTATTATCATTACTATCTAAGTTGATGTATACAGCTCCAAAAGAGTTTATTCTTAAGTCATCAGTTGCACTACCTGTTGCACTTCTTGAACCTATTGAGTGGTATACGGACCCTCCCCCATAAAATGTTATAAAACTTTCTCTAGCTAAATCTATGTCAACACCACTACCTGATGTAACTAAAGAACTTGTTATAGTTCCACCATTAAATGTTGTACCTGCAGGCGTTCCAAAAGTACCGTCTTTTCTTAAAAACTCTGTTGTATTACTTGTATCAAATGTAATCGATGAAGTTATAACTTTGTTTGATTGACTGTTATCAGCAATAACAAGATGGTCTCCTGTTGCAATAGTTGCAGCAGAAGTTATCCTTCCATCATTAGTTACATAACCGTGTGTATGAGAAGTCGGAGTAAAAGTTGAAGGCTTTGATGTAATTTGATTCCAAGTAGTTTGTGGATTTAATGTATCCCAACCACCGTCGTATCTCTTTAATGTTATATTAGCCATAACATCCTCCTATTAGTATTCTAGTAATAAAGTTCCTGTTGCTGGTGTTCCTAATCCTGTTGTGCTATCTGCATAAATGATAACCTCAAAACCAGAAATTAAATTATCTACTGCACTTTGTTGATAAACATCTAAATTAGTTCTTGCAGCTGCCGCTGTTGAAGCTCCTGTACCACCGTTAGCTATTGCTAAGTCAGTACCTGACCACTCGTCATTACTTATTGTACTTGCAGTCGCTAAACTACCAAGACCAAGATTTGTTCTTGCGCCAGATGCGTCAGAAGCACCTGTACCACCATTTGCTACAGCCAAGTCAGTTCCTGACCAGTTAGCGTTACTAATGGTACTTGCGGTTGCTAAAGAACCTAAACCTAAATTACTTCTTGCACCGGAAGCATCACTTGCTCCAGTACCCCCGTTTGCTATTGCTAAATCTGTACCACTCCAATTATCGTTACTTATTGAACTTGCTGTTGCTAGTGTACCTAATCCTAAAGATGAGCGCGCTTGTGATGAACTCTCTGCTGCCCAAGTAGAACCTGTACTTACAATAAACGCATTGTTAGAATGAGACAATCCAGCGATTGCTGTTAAGTCTGCATCTAAAGGTTGTAAACCATCTGTAACAGATTTTAAACCAGCAGGCGTAACTGCTTTTACACTGTTTGTTCCTGTTTGTGTTGTGCTGTTGTCTGCAAGCGCTACAATACCTTCTGAACCTGTGGACGCACTTCTATAAGTATTATTTATAATACCAAGAGTGATTGCATTACCTGATAAGTCAGTAAGAGCAATAATCCAATCTCCTGATTCTAAACCAATTGGTAAAGTAGAATCGCCTTCATCACCAGGCGCTTGAATAGTTCCTGTAACTGTAGAACCTTGTGTTAATGAAGTACCTGAAGTACATATTAAGTATTGTCCTTTTGCGTTAAGTTCGTTTAACCCAGTACCTGTAATATCATCAATACTTACAGAACCTCCTGTAGTACCGTGAAACTTCATACCGCCTATAACTGAAGATGGTAGTCTAGCCGCACTAATTGTACCTGAAGTTATTTTACTTGCGTCTAAGTTAGGTATTCTTGCAGCCGCTAAAGTATCTGAAGTAATTTTATTTGCAGATAAGTTAGGTATTCTTGCAGCGTCTAATGTACCACTAATAATATTAGCGGCCGTTGTTTTAGGGAATAAGTCTACCCAACCGCTGTCATATCGTTTTATCTGAATATTAGCCATTATTTTTTATCTCCTGTTTTAAATATTTTTTCGAAAAGTAACGCTTCTAATTCAATGGTGTTATCTAAAGACCCTTGTATAGATTTCATTAAACTTTGAAAAGAGTTTCTATAAATGTCCATCATCTTAAATCTTTTACCAAAGGTTTCTCTTAGGACTTTATCTTGTTCTTCCATAGCTTTAATGTGAGACTGTAGATATTTTTTTTCTTCTTCTAAAGCTTTTACTTTTTCGCTTTGTTGTGCCAATTCACTTATGTCTTTTAAATGCTGTGCGATTTCTTTATCTTTAGCTTCCACAGCTTCTGCTAAATGCTGTTGCTTGTTTATTATTTTTATAAGCTCAGCCTTTGTCATTTCTTTGTAATCCATTTCTACTCTCCTTTATTAAGCGACGGTTTCAAACCACAAGTCGCCATTTTCTGCATCTGTTGGTGTTGAACCTGTGTAAACTGCTTGTCCTCTAATGTACTCATTTAGGTCACCACCATTTAATATAATTTCTTGTGCTGTCAATCTGTTAACAGTTAAGTTAACTGCCTGGTCACTTCCTGCTAAAATGTTTGTTAATCTGTTTAGTTCAGAAATAATTAAATCTCTTTCATAAACATAGTCTCTGGCGTTAAAGATTTCTCCGTTTTGCCATCTTCTCAAGCCACTAATTACTGGCATAAGCTACCTCCTATCTTTCGCGTTTGTAAACTCTTATTTTCAAGTCATCAGCAGGAGTTCCTATACTTGTAGAACCAGCATCTGGGAAACCACTTAATCTAATACTTGTAAGGTTTGCAGGTCCGTTACCAAAAGCACCTGTGAAGCTAGATATTTTTGACAATGAGAAGTCTGAAGCATAGTTAGTTGTAGTTCCTGACTCACCACCTACGACAGCGCCTTCACCTTTTACAATGTAAACATAACCGTCTGCAACATTACCACCTATCTCTGCTCCGAGAGAAACTTGAGAACGCGTAACTGTAAACTCAGAATGTAACATTGTGACTGCACTTTGTCCACCACTTAGAACAAGACCAGTTTCAATTTGAGTTGCTGTTGTTCCTCTTTGTCCTGTTTGTGTACTTGTTGCAGAGTCTGAAGAATCTAAAGTAGTTGTGTTTCTAACAAAACTATGTCTACCTGCTGTAGAGTCTGCATTAACTTGAATCGCAAGAGCTCCTGCTGTATCTGACGCAGTTGTTGAAGCGTTGATTACAAACTTATAATCATAGTTTGCATTATCAAATGCGCCTCCAAGGTCTGAACTACCAATAGTAATTGCTGCGTTTGTAGCTGGGTTTAACTCTGCAAGAAACTGCCACTCTGATTGAGATTGAATGTTGTTGAGTTGTGTTTGTATATTACTTGTTACACCGTCAAGAAAATCAAACTCTGTGTTAGTAACACCTGTTGCTCTTAAATCTTTAGCATAATTTAAGTCTTCAAAAGTACCTGTAAAACCGTCAAGCTTATTTAACTCAGCAACAGTTATTGTTGCGCCGTCTAGTATGTTAAGTTCAGCTGCGGTTGATGTGACACTTAAATCTGACAAATTAGCTATTTGTTTATAATGATTCGGAGAAGCATCTCCAGTACCTACAAACAGTAACTTTGTGTCTGTTTGAAAGGCAAGTTCACCAGCAGCTAAATCTGTTGGTGGAGTACCCGTCCCTCTTCTTAATAATATTTTTCTAAAATCAGTCGCCATAATTTCACCTCTTTATCGACTTCTGGCTCTCTTCATCTTATAGGTAATACCCATAGACTCAAGAGTCCATTTTGATTTGGAATAATCTTCCATATATATTTTTGAGTTGTATCCTTTACCGGATAACTTAATTGTTTTTACTGCTGTAACGGTCTTACCAAAATCACTTGTACCGAAGACCCAAGTACCTAGACGGTTGTTTAGATTAAACTTAACATCTGCTTTTGCTTGGTCATAACTGTTAATATTATCTAAGTTGAGTGTTTTTTCTTCTGATATAACCCAAGCTTTAAATGTTAAAGAATCATCATAAGTGATATCTTTTACATCAGCACCTCCAATGTAATTTTTAAAGTTACCAATAATCTGAATATCAAACTGATTACCTGTTATAGCATTCGGCATTTGGAAACTGACAAAATCATCAGAAATCGTAAACGGAATGTCATAAGCAATGTTCGGGTCATCATACTGTGTAACCTTTACACTTGATATTTCTAAATGGCTAAATGAAGCATCAATTGGTTGTATTGTAACAAACACTTCAAAACCATCAAGAATAACACGGTCAGATGGATGGGCACTAAAATTACCTCCATCGTAAATATCTGTAAGTGCAGTTCCAAATGTACCTGCATCTAACGATACTGCAACACTGAAGACAAGATTACCTATTGTGTTGTAACTATTTGTAGAAAAGTCACCACCATCATATGTATTTTCGAAGCTACTTATAAAAGTTCCTGCATCTAATTCATTAAACAATGGGTCAAAGTCATACTGTACTTTATAAAAATGATTAGGGTCTGCAGCTACATTATCAATAAAATGAACAGACTCAGAAGATATATCTTCGTTGCTAGTCATTGTGTACAAGGAATCCTTAGATTGATTGTACTCGTTTTGTAATGTAAAATCTAGTTTTGCTTCTTTATAATTTTTTGGATGGAACGGATAGTTTTGATTTAAGAAACTTGTTTCAAACTTTGCTACGATAGGAGTCGATATATCTGTTGGTAATTTATAGTCAACACCAATATTATATATGTACACACCACCATCATAAACACTAGGATAGGTAATAAATTCTAACTTACCATTTCTAATTATCCATTTGAAGGTTCCGTTTAAATCAGACCAGCCATTGTACTTATCTTGTACCCAAGCTTTCTTATCTATGTACCATCGTAATGTTATACCAGAATTAGGGAAATTTAACCAATATTGATTGTCAAATTGTATTCCGATTGCTTTGCTGTCTTGTGGTACAATGTTTCGTATATTTCTATCAACAAAATCAATGTTGTAACTTTCATCAACTGCATATAAACTATTAAGTGCTACGATACCTTGTTTAGATAAAAAGAACAATCTGTTTCTTACAGGACGCACACTAGTAGGTGCTATCGTACCTACAGTTGAGTTGATACTAAACTGAATGTAAGGAGAAGGAGCATCTACAAGTCCAGAATTTCCTTTTACACCCCAAGTTTGTGTTTCAGTCTGTACAACTAAAATTTTTGAGTATGGACTTACCGAGTTAATTGGTAAGTTTTCATCATTTGTAAATTCTAAGTAAAATTTAGAAGGAAAGTAAAACGGTCTGTCAGGAAAGGAGTAGAATAAAGCGGTAGGCATTTCTTCACTACCATACACCATTAACTTATTAAAATGGTCAATGACTTGATTACAAGACCAAATTGGATGTGCTTTGTCTCCTTCAAAAAATGTATAATCTGTTAACTTTTCTTCTGTTATAGGTACATCTTTGACAATAAAACTAACAACCTTGGCATCTACAACATTGTCTGGTGTAGAGGTTGTATAATTTATTCTTTGTTGTAATAAACTATATTCAAATCTAAAATCATAAGTTCCTGATAGTAAACCTTTATTTACTTTTACATTTAAAAACGCAGTACCAAACTCGTCTTCACTTTGTAAAGCTAAAACAGTTGCTATAGGAAATAAATCATAAAATAATTTGTTATCATCAAACCCTTCATAAATAGCAGGCGCTACTCGTGAAAACTGAGAAAGATTGGGATACAATAATTTTCTTTTTCTTAAATCATCGTTAATAGATTCAAAAAATTGTAGTTGTCCACCAAACCAAAACGCAGAGCCGAGTGAAGCAGGTGCTGCTTGAGCTAAGTAAGTACTTTGGTCTTCAGTCTGTGATATATTTACATCGACTGTTTTAAACACAAGTTTATAATGATTAACCCCTGCAGTAGTTATATCAGATGGTATTTTTAAACTATAATTACCTTTTTCAAACTTAACTTCTGGGTCTTTACCTACTGTGTAAGCTTTGAATAAATCATCTGAATTATTTTTATGTACATAAACTTCAATAACTGTACCTTTGTTTACAGCAGTTCGCATTGTATTAAATGCCGTTCTATTTGCTCGTGTCATTGGTAATGCTTTAGTTAACTCAGAGTATTGAAGTGATACAGTTTCTCTTTCTGATAAATCTGGATGATACTGTACGATTTGATTTGTTACAATATCTCCATTACCTTCTTTAGCAACAACTTGTATTAAATCATTGCTTGTGCCTGTAAAAGAAACTTCTAAAGTTTCGGTACCACCAAAAGTTCTGTGGTCCGTAAGATGATTAGGTGATTTAAAAAACCAAATAGGGTATTGATAACCACCAAAGTCTGCAAAGAGAACCCACTCTTTACCAGCATACTGAGGAGTAGTCGCTCCTAAATCAACATAGTATGCTCGACATATTGGTTTAAAAACAACAGAACGAGAGTCATTGAGACTAAAACTATTGATTTGTGAACGAGCATCTATAAGTTTATTTTCTAAATCAAGTTTTGTATTATATGTATTTTCGTGTAAACTAATTGCTATCGTTGTATTAGGTGCAAAGTTAGCTGTTGGTATATCATCTATATCTACAGATATTTGTTTATAATCTACTTTAAATAGGTTATCACCGCTTGGATACAAGCCAAATCTTATTTGACTATTGTTATCCCAAGCCCAGTAAGTTTCTTTTACTGTATGTGAACCTGTACTTGTAATAGTTGTGTTCGGTGTTCCTCCAGAAGTTACGATATTAACATTATCATAATTAGTAATTGGGGATTGTGCTATATTTATTTCTGTGTCAATACCATCTGGAACATTATTAAGCTGATTAAAGTCAGCCTCTGCTAAATTAAAATCTGTAAAACTTAAATCGGTTGCTCCTGGCCCAGAAGGTCTAGCAGATATTTTAGTCAAGTTAAGTGAGTTTAAATATGCAGGTGGTTGATTTGTATCATCTATTTCAATAGGTTTTGCCAACTCTGAATCATAATCATAAGACATTCTGAAGTTTATTTCACCATCTTTTGCAAAAGCAATTGCTGGAGAAAAGGTTGCATCTTTTATAATAAATTGTTTTTCTATATCTTTTTCACTATAATCATTTTCTTCATTTAAGAACCCAATAGATTGAGGGTCTGTAATTGCATCATAGTATAATTTTGTATAATCATTTTCTAGTAAATTGTGTCCTGTAACAACTATCTCTGCATAACTTGGTGTTTCTTTTGCGAAGAGATATGCTTTTAACACACCCTCTTCTTCAACGAGATAGATAGGATACTTACCTGTAAATAAGTAAAGAACATTAGACACATTAACTGCACCCATTGGTCTTGTTGTTTGAAAGCCACTAAATCCAGAACCTACAGAAAAGTCTGATTCTAAACCTAAATATGTTGCAAGATTAGATGGGTAAATTAAATCTGATTTTGTATGAAACTGAGTAATCTCAGTAAACGAGCTTTCAGGAGTAGTTAATAATTGATGATAGATTTTACCATTCAAAGCAACAATAATATATTTTCCTAAAAACTCCCAATACCCTTGCAAGTTACTGGTTGTATCTACAGTAAGTCCTGCTTTAAATTTTTCAAATGTTCCATAGCGTTTTTCTATGAAACCAAATTCAGACAAGGATACATTTTCAGCCTGTCTTAAAAATACCGCACCGAGTGAATCATCTGTATCTACGGTTTTAAGCCCTCCACGAAATTGCTTATGGACATCAATGAGGCGTCTTCTTGTATTGACATCGTAAGCAAACTTAGCCATTAGTATTTCTCCTCTTCAGCCATTGTTTCAATATCTTCGTCTACGATGGAGTCATCTACATATTTAACAATTGTGCCGTCTTTCTTTTTAGACACAATGTATTCTTTATATACAGATGCTTTACCCCAAGGTCCCGCCATTGGTGATTGTGTCATATCACTTAGATACACATTTTCACCTAATTTATACTGACTGAGTTCTCTATTACCTTCACCGTCAACCAAATATCCGGTTTTAATATTTAAAGAGGATTTAAACTGTCTAGCGTTTGCTATAAATTCTTGCATAGCAAGTTGTTTTTCTGTAACTGAAGATTCCTGTCCTTTAACCGCAGAAACAACAAAAGGCAACATCACACCCAACATAAAATTATTAGATAAAGGATATTGTGTAAATGCACCGATTTCTTCATCATATGTTTCATTATGTGTAAAAGTATTATTTGCGTAACTGTTTTCTGCTACATCTACTTTGTAGGTTTTATTTGCTAAATTTTGAGAAAACTCATCAGTAGCATCTGAACCAGTAGAAACAGCAAGATTCATATTTATGTACGGAAACTTCGTAACAGGAGGGATGAGGTTAAAGTTTGCAATACCTTTGTTAAAAAAGCGTGCAACTTCTTCGTTTGTAAATGTGTCGTCAACATCTTGGTTGACATATAATGCAAAGTCGTATATGTTCATTTATATACCTCCTTAAAAATTAAAGGGGTACCTCCTTCGGTACCCCTTCAGGTTAATCTTCGTATAGCTCCTCAGGCGTCAATCTTTTTTGATTTTTAGAAAGAACGGCTCCTTTCATCATTCTGTGTGCGTGGTCTGCAAATGGTTTTGGGACTTTTATCTTTTCTCCAATTGGTATCATAATTGATACACCATTAACTGAGAAATGGAGTGGGTCACCAAACGCAGCTCTATACACATCAGGAACAAGAATGTCTACTTTCGGTGAGCTTGCAAACGCATCAAATGCTTTTTGCCAAGACTCTTCAATCGCAGCACTCGCAGCTGGTTGTTCTTTTAAAATATCTTCGTTTGTGATAATTTGTTTCTTTTTTGCCATAGGTTTATACCTCCTTTATTTTTAATTTAACTTATTATGATGAAGTTACTACTTCTAAGCTTCTGATGTCGCCAGCAACCGGAGTTGGAGCATCAACAGCAGCTAATGTTAAAGCATCTTTAACTAATACTGTACCAGCAGTTGCAACACCACCAATAGTGAATATAGTGTCAGCAGCGATAGCAGCTTGTGTTACTAATGCGTGTGCTTGAGCTATTGTAGATTCAAAACTTACAAGAACTGATTCAGCACCACCACCAGCTTCTGAGAAGTTAACTTGGATTGCACCAACGATTTCAGACGCAGCAGCACCAGTATTTTTACTTATGTCTACTTCAGCACCTGCAACAAGTGGGTTAGACCAGTAGTTAACTACTGATTCTGGACGCAATACTTTTGCAGAGAATCCTGTAATTTTGTAACCAATTGATTGTCTTTGGTCTAGTGGGTCAGAGACACCAGCAGAACCCAATCCTTTAGTAATAACTCTAACATTTCCTTCACCTTGTAATTTAGTGATTGCGTATGCTTCGTCAGCTAATACGATAGAGTCGTGAGCAGAACCAACAACTGGAGCATTTAATACTTCTTCGAAACGGATTCCGAACATATCAATTGCAACACCGTCAGCTAATGGAGCGTTAGTTTGTCCAAAGCTCATATATTGTAACATTCTCTTGTCATCGAATAACGCATACATAACTTCTGGTGAGATTAAAGCAACATATCTACCTGAAGCTCCTCTTATACCTGACACATAGTCTTTTTTGAAACCAAGAAGAATTTTTCTAAAGTCATCAATAGATGGTCTGTGTGCAGAACCTGTTAATGCAGCTAATGTAGTTGCACCACCAGCGAAATATACTGAACCTTCGTTAACAAGTGTGTTACGAACGATTAAGTCTAATGTTTCTTGTGCGATGTATCCAAGTTCAATTGTGTATTCTCTTCTTACATCGTCTAATTGTTGTAAATCAACTAAGTCTGTGAAGTACATTACTTCACCGTATTGAGCGATAACAGCAGTAATTTGCTCTCCGCTAATACCTTCTTTACCTGCAGGTGTTACCCCTTCAGTAAGTGCTCCTAAGTTTGAAGCAACTTCTAATTTTTTAAATCTTCTCCAGTTAATTGTGTCTCCATAATTTCTTGGAAGAGATTTTTGGATTGCGTATTTTGAATAATGAAATTCCATTTGACGCAACATTTTGAGTAAAAGCATATCGTAGTAAGCATCTGGTTTAATCTTTACGCCAGTTTGTGTATTATATGACGATTGAGCATCAGGTGCATAACCAACTAATTTACTCTGATTTGGTTCATTGTAAGCCATAGTCTATATCTCCTATTTTATAATATTTTTCTCCTTAAGGAACGCATCTATCTCTTTCTCCATACTTGTTATTTCGTCTGCAGGAGGTGCGGATTTTTGTGTACCTGTTTGGCCGACGCTTTTTGCGCGTCTCTTTTTACTTGTTTCGAGCTGTTTTTGTCTGCCTTGCTCGACGGCATTATCGTAATTTTTTGCACGATAAGCAAATTCTAACAGTGCAGGATTATCTAAAATATCAATCTTATTTGCACTAGCATAGTCGAATAACTCGACCATTTCTTTTTCAGAAAGGTTAAATTTATCAGACACTTTTTGAGCTTCGTAGTTGAATATTTCTTTTCTACGGTTTAATTTTATTTCTTCGACTTCTTTTTGAAGGTCTTGCATTTTCTTGTATTGCTCGGGTGTCATCCCTTCTTTTTGAGCCTGTTTCTTATCAGCCTCGTCTTTATAACGCTTAATTAGTTCTTCTTTCGTAAGTCCATACTGAGTAGCTAGCTCAGATAAAAACTTGTCAGATTCTGCTAACTTGTCACGCTCTTCCCTAAGATTTTTAAACGCTTCATTACGCTTATGTTCATCAGGGTTGTTAACTGCTTCTTCCTCAACCTCTTCAGGTTCTTCAGTAGAATCTTCATCGACTGTTTCTACATTTTCTTCAGGGTCGCTTTGGACCTCAGGTTCTTGTTCCTGTGTTTCAGAAACCTCTTCGGTAGTTTCTACCGGTTCTTCTGAAGCTGGTTCCGCTTCAGCAGTAAACTGCGCATCGAGCTCTTTTTCAATCGCTTCGATGTTTAATTCTTGTCTATTCATATTCTCTCCTCCGTCTTGAGAACTCTAGGGTGACGACTACCTAAAGCTTTGGGAAATGGCTACTCGCTGTTATGTGGGTCGGAATCCACACTCCCCGGTCACCTTTATTATTCTTAATTTTTTTAATTATTACTAATACCTTCTTGTCTTTTCTGTACATCTCCCATTTTTTGTTGTTGTGGGTTCAATACATTGTAAACAATTTCAGCTACCATCTCTGGGTCATAGCCGTTGTCAAGTGCTTGTACGACTTCTTGTACCACTTGTGCTGCCTTATCATATGATTTTTGTTGCTTATCTTGTGAGATTCTTTCTAATATAGTATCTCTGTTTGGTGGGTTAAATGCTTTAACAATGTCTTCTGGTGTAACAATTTGTATTCCTGGGCTGTATTGTAGTTGCCACTCAGATAACATACGCATTACTTCTTGTCTTGTTTGGTCATTATGTTTTATCTTTTTAACAATATCTAAACTAAAGTCCCAAGCTAAGTCTGCAAACTCTTCTGAGCGGAACGGTATGTATTCATACTCTGCGTCATTGTTTGGACTTGTGTCACGCATACGAACAATACGGTTATCTGTGTAGTATTCAATTGCGTTAGATAATAATAGATAAGTTAATTTTTCTATAAATCTCTCAAATAAAGTAAATTCATCTTGGTCACCAACAAGTGAGCGTTGAATCATTGATTGTATCCCACCACTTGTTTGTACTGAACGCGAACTTGCACCTGTTGCAAAGTCGGTCATACCTGTAAAATCTTCAATATCTTTCTTCAAAAACTCAACATATGCGAGTAAAGTTTGTGGTATATCCGCCACATCAACATTACGAATGACATTTGCTAGGTCTGGTGATTTAGATAAAAACACCAATCCGAACGCATTTCCGTATTTTGACACAATTCTTGGGTCAATACCGGCACCTTCATACACAATTTTCTGTGGATTTTGATACAAAGTAGCTAAAGTTCCTATAATTGACTGTACTTTGTTAATCATTTTAACATTTGGTAGTATCAATTGTGCATCACTAATACCCCAGAAGTCTTGTCTTTGTTTATGTTGTCTTAAAATGACAAATGGGAATAAATTAGGTGCGATACCCTCTACTTTTTTAATAATTACACCGTCTGCGACAGTGCATACATCAATTCTAAAACCTTCATCCTGTGGAACTTTGTGATAATAGGTAATGAGGTCCACAATGTGGTCTTGATAGCTCGAATAATCGCGATTTGCATAAATTTCTCCTCTATCTTGTTCACTTTGCATACCATAACCACTCGTTTTGCGGTTTTCTTTGAACTTTTTCTTCATTTTCTTCTCAATTGACGGGTCTGCCATCAATTGTTCGACAGTTGTACGCACAAAAGTACCACAATAGAGCGCTTCTTCTAGGTCAAACGCTGCTGGGTCAAGAAAAAATGTGGATGGTTCGATTTCTTTTACTAATATCTCCCCTTGGAAAAGGTGTCCTCTGGTTCCTCCGATGTAGTTCTCATCCCAACCTACATATAATATCCCTGTCCCGAGTAATCTAGATGTGCGAAGTGCGTCTAATATGTGATATTTAACATTTAATTTGTCAAATAACTGCTCATAGAAGCGTTGTAGCATCCAAATTTGTGGTTCATTCTCCGGTGCAAGTGGTTTGAGTTCACCCATATAGTTTTCTAAAACTAAACTACCTGTCTTGTACCTTTTTACTTTATTTATATAATTAGATGATGGGCGTGGTATCCAAGAAGGCATTATACCTTTTTGTGTCCACTGCTCTCCTCTATCAAACGCATCAAGTTCTATCCATAAACTATCTTTGCGTTGTCTTCTATAATCAATGGCTTCTCTAGCCTTTTGCCAAATGTCTTTAGCGTCCACTCATACCACCCCCTGACGGCATCATACCGGCGAAGTTTGCTGGTTCTGGAGCATCTCCTTGCATTCTTTCTAACAATTTTGTAATTGGGTTATTCATTACCCCTTGTGTGTCTTGTGTTTCGTAAGCTTCAATTAAAGCATCCATATCTTTTAGTAGTTGTTGTTTTTGTTCTGCAGTTTTAAAAAGTTTTAATGCGCCTACAGATTCTAATAATGATAGTAAGCGTTGCTTCATTTCTTCTTTAGACCCACCGGTTGGCAATCCTTGTTTACCCATTTCTTCCATTGAAGGTAGTGCATTTGCTGCTGCATCTAGTTGTTTTTGTTGCTCTGGTGTTGGCTTATCATTGGTTGTCGGTGCCGCTTGTGGAGACACCATTTTTGAAAAGTCTTGCATTGTTGTCACCTCACTTCTTGCCTTTCTTTTTAGCTTTCATTTTAGCTAACACAGCTTTTGGCATTTTTTTAGCTGATTTTCCTTTCTTGTATCCTACTCCTGCTGGCATTATCGCTTACCTCCTCTAGGTTTTTTCGCAGTCTTCGCTGCGCGTTTGAAGTTGGCTGCCGTAGGCGCACCTTTACTTCCTGGTTTTCTCATTTTCTCTCCGCTGCCTGCCTTAATGCGTTTTCTCTTCGCGTGTATATTTGCGTATAATCCTTTCTTAGCCAT
>Ga0208162_1001056_pt1 | contig 14842 bp, 12 predicted proteins | sample CB_VirMetaG_4_FD_184539 | JGI IMG/M metagenome (GOLD analysis project Ga0208162, IMG submission 184539) | Freshwater to marine saline gradient viral communities from Chesapeake Bay - CB_1508_1M Viral MetaG (SPAdes) (version 4) | ecosystem: Environmental > Aquatic > Marine > Coastal | place: USA... | reverse complement strand
TAGCTATATGGTTGTATAGACAGACTGGTAGATACATCTCACATATGGGTTTAAAGAAAAGGGTAGACATTGAGCGAAGACGTAAGAAAGCAGCTACAATTAAACGCAAGCTTGCCAAGCGGCTCGAAGAAACGCTACAGGAGATCAAGAGGCTCGAAGAAGAAAACATCGGAGCCTACCGTATCATCCCCCCAGACGATTGAACCTGTAGTAGAAACTGTAGCAGCACAAGTAAAACCTGTAGAGTTTGATGTTGACACTGCACAAGAAGTAGTGTTTAAACCAAACCCAGGACCACAGACACACTTCTTATCCGCATCTGAAAGAGAAGTGCTGTATGGTGGGGCGGCTGGCGGCGGTAAGTCATATGCTATGCTAGCTGACCCACTTCACGGTTTAAATGACCCTAACTTTAGTGGTCTACTAGTTCGACATACTACGGAGGAACTACGTGAACTTATTCAAAAGAGTCAAGAGCTTTACCCTAAAGCCGTTCCAGGTATTAAGTGGTCTGAAAGAAAAAGTCAGTGGATTAGTCCAAGGGGTGGTAGACTTTGGATGTCGTACTTGGACAAAGACATGGACGTTACTCGTTACCAAGGTCAAGCGTTTAACTGGATCGGGTTCGACGAATTAACACAGTGGCCTACGCCTTATGCGTGGGATTATATGCGTTCACGTTTACGTAGTGCACATAGTAGCAACTTAGGTTTGTACATGAGAGCTACAACAAACCCTGGTGGTGCAGGTCATGCTTGGGTTAAAAAGATGTTCATTGATCCCAGCGCAGCAGGTAAAGCTTTCTGGGCTACGAACATTGAGACAGGTGAGACTATCACGTTCCCTAAAGGGCATAGTCGTGAAGGTGATCCACTATTTAAGCGTAGGTTTATTCCTGCTAGTTTGTTTGACAATCCATACCTAGCAGATACTGGTGACTATGAAGCAATGCTTTTGTCACTACCAGAACATCAGCGCAAGCAGTTGCTAGAAGGTAACTGGGACATTAATGAAGGAGCAGCGTTCCCTGAGTTTAACAGAAGCATTCACGTTGTGGACCCTATCGACATCCCTGACTCCTGGCCTAAGTTTAGAGCTTGCGACTATGGTTACGGCTCCTACACAGGAGTACTCTGGTTCGCTGTTGCGCCAAACGAGCAGTTGGTTGTCTACAGAGAGCTTTATTGTTCTAAGGTTACGGCTACCGATCTAGCTGATATGATCTTAGATGCGGAAGCAGATGATGGAACTATTAGGTACGGCGTGTTAGACTCGTCCCTCTGGCACAAAAGAGGAGATACTGGCCCGTCACTAGCAGAGCAAATGAATATGAAGGGCTGTCGTTGGAGACCTTCTGATCGCTCTCGTGGCTCAAGGGTAGCTGGTAAGAACGAGATTCACCGCCGTTTGCAGGTGGATGAGTTCACTGAACTACCAAGACTTGTGTTCTTCTCCACCTGCACCAATACTATAGCGCAAATCCCTACGATTCCGCTAGACAAGAAGAACCCTGAAGACGTTGATACAAATGCTGAAGATCACTTGTATGACGCACTACGTTATGGTATAATGACTAGACCCCGTAGTTCAATCTGGGACTTTAACCCAGCAAAACAAAACTCTGGCTTTCAGATGTCAGACTCAACTTTTGGATACTAAGTAAATGGCAGAAATAGATGATCTCTCCTTCGAGACAGACGAAGTAGTAGCAGCCGAATCAAGTGAGGATAGTCTGTTTAGCAGCTTGAATAACATCGTAGGCTTTGTAACAGAGCGCTTTAAACGTGCAGAGGATGCACGACTTGCTGATGAAGAACGCTGGTTACGCTCTTATCGTAACTACCGTGGTATCTACGGACCAGAGGTACAGTTCACGTCTAGCGAAAAGTCAAAGGTATTCGTTAAAGTAACTAAGACTAAAACACTAGCTGCGTATGGTCAGATCGTTGACGTACTCTTTGGTAACAACAAGTTCCCTCTTTCTGTTGAACCATCCGTTCTGCCAGACGGTGTAGCAGAATCAGTACACATTAATGTTGATCCTAATGCTGGCCCAGCGCAAGGTGCACTAGCAGAAGCGTTTGGAGAAGAGCCAACTAAGCCTTACTTGATTGGTCCTGACACAGAGCTAAGACCAGGTGAGACACGTACTACACTCATGAAACGCTTAGGTGGTATGCAGAACAAGCTAGCACCTGTAAGCGATAAGATCATTGAGGGTGACGGTACTACACCTACAAGTGTTACATTCCATCCTGCTATGGTAGCGGCTAAGAAGATGGAGAAGAAGATTCACGATCAGCTAAACGAGTCTGGTGCATCTAAGCATCTACGCTCTATGGCTTTCGAGATGGCACTACTAGGTACGGGTGTAATGAAAGGCCCGTTTGCAGTAGATAAAGAATACCCTAATTGGGAAGACGGTGAGTACGATCCACTAATCAAGACTGTACCATCTACTAACCACGTAAGTGTGTGGAACTTCTATCCAGACCCAGAAGCTGCAAGTATGGATGATGCAGAGTATGTAGTAGAGCGTCACAAGATGTCACGCAATCAGCTACGTGCACTACGTGGTCGTCCTTACTTTATGGATGACTCTATTCAAAAAGCTATTGACATCGGTGCAGACTATATACGTAAGCACTGGGAGATGAAGATGGAGGATGATGATAGCCACCCATCTGAGACAGAGCGCTGGGAAGTACTAGAGTTCTGGGGTTTTGTTGATACAGACTTACTAGAAGAGAACGGTATTAAGATACCTCGTGAGTTACGCAAACTATCAGAAGTAAATGCTAATATCTGGGTTTGTAATGGTCAGGTTATCCGTTGTGTACTTAACCCGTTCAAGCCTACACGTATCCCTTACTACGCTGTACCTTATGAGCATAACCCATACAGCTTCTTTGGTGTAGGTATTGCTGAGAACATGGATGATACACAAACATTAATGAATGGCTTCATGCGAATGGCTGTTGACAATGCTGTATTATCTGGTAACCTACTGATTGAGATAGATGAAACAAACCTCGTACCAGGACAGGATTTGTCCGTATACCCAGGAAAAGTGTTCCGCAGACAAGGTGGTGCACCAGGACAAGGCATCTTTGGGACCAAATTTCCCAACGTTGCTGCAGAGAATATGCAACTCTTTGATAAAGCTAGAGTCTTGGCTGACGAAAGTACTGGATTCCCAAGCTTCGCCCACGGGCAAACAGGAGTATCAGGAGTGGGTCGTACCGCTAGTGGCATTTCTATGCTTATGTCTGCAGCTAACGGCTCTATTCGCTCTGTAGTTAAGAACGTAGATGATTATCTATTAGCACCTATGGGTCGAGCATTCTTTGCGTTTAACATGCAGTTTGACTACGATGAGAGTATCAAGGGTGACCTAGAGGTTATGGCTAACGGTACTGAGTCTCTTATGGCTAACGAAGTACGCTCCCAGCGCCTAATGCAGTTCTTGGGTGTCGTACAGAACCCAGCACTAGCACCGTTTGCTAAAATGGATTACATCATTCGTGAGATCGCTAAGAGCATGGACCTTGATCCTAACAAAGTAACTAACTCTATGCAGGATGCAGCTATCCAAGCTGAGATTCTTAAAGGGTTCCAACAACCTGCTCCACCTCCAGAGGCAGCTATGGGTGGCCCAGCGCCAGTAGGACAAGAAGGTCCAGCAGTACCAGCAGGGGCATCACCACAGGATCAGACAGGCGCAGGTGGCGGTACTATTGGGACAGGCGTGGCACCAGCACCAGGTGAGGAAGGATTCTCTGGTAATGTCGCTTAAAGCATTCGTGAATAATAAAGCTGAGTGGGACGCATTCTGTGAAGAGCTAGATGAGATGATCGGCATTATGCAGAAACGCTTAGAACAATCAGAACACGTAGTAGAGATACACCAAACGCAGGGTGGTATTCGTGCACTACGTAGACTAAAATACTTGAGGGATAAAGTTAATGGCGTTAAATGAAGATGAACAAACAGAAGCAGTATTTAAGTCTAGCCGTACAGATATAGACCCTGTGTCAGGCAATGAAGTACCACCTGGTTCTCTACCAGAAGAAGTACGTGATGATATTCCTGCAATGTTAAGTGAGGGTGAATATGTTGTCCCTGCTGATGTTCTACGTTTTTATGGGGTTAAGTTCTTTGAAGACCTACGTGCACAAGCTAAGATGGGCTTGGCTGAAATGGAAGCTAATGGTCGTATTGGTGGTGAGCCTATCGAAGCAGAAGAAGATGAGCTTCCTTTCTCTGATGAAGAGCTTATGGTCGAAGAAGATAGTATACCCTCCGAAGAAGAAATGAGTGCAGCACTTGGTGGTCTTGTAGGCTACAACGAAGGTGGCGCACAGCTTGACGTATTCGGAAGTGATCAGTTTCAGCAAGACCCTAACGATCCAACACAAGTTTTAATAGGTTCGCAACCAGGTGGTACAGGCTATGAGCTTATCACTTATTATGGTCCTGCAGGTCAAGAAATAACTATTCCATTCTTTAATGGTATGCCTTTAGGTGTTGTTCCTACAGGTTACACTCAAAATAAACCACAAGAAACTACTATACAAGAAGTATCCGTTGATGATAATACCTTTGATGAAGCTTCAGCAGAACGTGCTAGAAAGCGTATTGCAGATGCAGAGAAAGAAGACAAAGGCATAAACTTTAGTAATGCAGATGACGTTATATCAGCCGTAGACACCTACTATTCTTCTCAAGGTCTTTTAGGTAAAGCAGGTACAGCAATGTTTGGCATCCCTGGTTTGATAGGCGCTAAACTAATAGGTAAGTACGAAAAGAATAAACTAATAGAAGGTATTGATTCAGCGCTAGCAGATGAAAACGTAGATGATGAGACTAAAAAAGAACTAGGACTGCAAAGAAGTTATCTACAAGATAAAAAAGCGTACAAGGACTACAAAGAACAAGAAGGTAAAAAGTACGGCATTTTAGATACAATATCAAGCTTCTTTAGTGGTATTGCAGATAGCTTTGATGGTGCTACACAACAAGAAAGTAAGTTCAAAAAACCTCCAAAGATGAGCAATGAACAATGGAAAGATGCATCACTTGGTAAGTGGGTAGACGCAACAAATCTTGTTAACTCTATAAGTGCTAGTGACGATCCTTTCGCTTACCATGAAGCTATACGTGCTCAGTCGGAAGCAAGTAGAGAAGCTACAGCAGCGGCAAAAGCAGCTTCTGGTTGGGGTGATGGATTCTTACCTTCTAAAGAGTACGTTGAAAAGAAATACGGTAAAGACGAAGACGACGAATAATCCAATATAACTATAAGGCTACCCAGTTATAACTTGACTGGCCCCAACATAAGGAGTAAACAATGGCTGAAGTAGAACAAGTAGAGGTGCAATCAGTATCGCACTTACGTAACATGGCACGAGTTAATCGTGATGAAGAAGAACTACGTGAGCTTATGAAACAAGCTGGCATGGTGCAAGAAGACAATGAAACGCAGGAAGAAACCACTGATAGTGAATCCGATAGCGAAAGCACTGAGAACACCTCAGTTCAGGCAGAAAGTGTACCTGAACAAAAAGAGGAAAAGCCAACTAAAGCCAAAGCACAAGAAGCGGATGATTCAAACCTAAGCGCTGAAGAAAAAACGTTTAAGCAACGCTATGGTGATCTACGCCGCCACATGCAAGAGAAAGAAAAGGAAGTAGCTTCTAAGCTAGAAAAGCTAGAAAAGCAACTAGAGTTAGCTACTAAGAATGAGCTTGTACTACCTAAGTCAAATGATGAGATCGAAGCTTGGGCTAAGAAGTACCCAGACGTAGCAGGTATCGTAGAAGCTATTGCTACAAAGAAAGCTGACGAGAAAGCTGCATCACTAGATACTCGCCTGAAAGAAATCGAAGAGTTACGCATCACAGCTAAGCGTGAGAAAGCTGAAGCTGAACTAGCTGCACTACACCCTGACTTTGGTGAGATTCGCTCAGATGATGTATTCCATGAATGGGCTAAAGATCAGCCTAAGTGGGTACAAGATGCTCTATACGAGAATGTAGATGATGCTAAGTCTGTAGCTCGTGTGATTGACTTGTATAAAGTTGACAAAGGTATCACTGGTAAGAAGACATCTAGCAATGACAAGGAAGCTGCATCCTCTGTACGTACAAAACGTAACACTACACCAGAGCATGATGAAGCGTCTAAGTATCTTAGTGAGTCACAGGTAGCTAAGATGTCTATGAAAGAATATGAAAAGCGCATGGAAGAGATATTCGAAGCCCAGCGCCAAGGAAAGTTTATTTATGATATGTCAAAGAAATAGCTTGACAAATAAAGATTCATAAGTAAAACTATGGTATATACACAAAATAAGTGTGTATGCTTTTACAAGCACTAGCCACAATAAGACTACCTCAACGTATAGGCCCAGCGCAGACAGGGCGGCCACCCTCAATGCAATGCTGACTACCCTACTATGAAGAGCCTCTTTCAGTGAATATGTAGTGTCTAAACTCCACGCCATATCTATGAAAGGAAACTAACCTATGGCTATTACATCCGCATCGGGTGGATTCAACGGGAACTTCTCCCCAATTATCTACTCCAAACAGGCACAGATTGCTCTACGCAAAACTGCTGTCACAAACGCAATCACGAACAACTCTTACTTCGGTGAGATCGCCAACCAAGGTGATACAGTTCGTATCCAAAAAGAGCCAGACGTAACAGTCAACGCTCTACAGCGTCACACATCTATCTCTGTTGAGAAACTAGATGACCAAGACTTCTCGTTGACCATTGATAAAGCGAACTACTTCGCATTTAAAATGGATGACATCGAAGAGCAGTTCTCGCACGTTGACTTCACATCTTTGGCTGCTGATCGTGCAGCATATAAGATGGCTGACGCAATGGACGAAGAGTGCTTGGGTTATCTATCTGGTTACACAGGTGGTGCAGGTTCATGGGCGGCTAACACAACAGCCTCTGGTGACAAAGCAAACTCAGCAGCAGGTTCTGACGAACTATTGGCAGCTAACAAGCTAGACGCAACTGACTTTAGCAGCTTGACAATCTCAGGCTCAGCTACAGCAGGTGACTCTATCCCACTAGCTCCACGTCTTCCAGGTGCTACATCATTGTCAGCAACAACTGTTTCTCCTCTAACAGTCATCGCACGTATGGCTCGTCAGATGGACACAGCAAACGTTGACTCACGTGGTCGTTGGATCGTCTTGGACCCGGTATTTGTAGAGATGCTAAAAGACGAAGATTCACGTGTACTTAACGCTGACTTCGGTGGTGCTGGCCTAATGAATGGCTTGGTTCTAAACAACCTACACGGCTTCCGTGTTTATGTGTCTAACAACCTACCATACTTGGGTACTGGTGCTGCAACATCAGGTACAACTGCACAGAACACTAACTACGGTGTTATCGTAGCTGGTCAGGACGAAGCAGTGGCTTCAGCGGAGCAAATCAACAAAGTTGAGAACTACCGTGACCCTGATTCATTCGCAGACATTGTACGTGGTATGCACCTCTACGGTAGAAAAATTCTACGCCCAGAGGCACTTATCACAGCGAACTACAACGCTGCTTAATTAATACTTAGCTTGTTGGGCTGGTCTTGTCAAGAGGCTGGCCCTTCAGCACATATAAACTTGTAGGATAATTTAATGGCTACTTATGTATCTCTAGTAAATGAAGTTCTTCGTCGTATGAACGAAGTTGAGCTTGATACAGGCGGCAACGGCTTCTCTGATGTCCGTAACCTACAAGCATTGGCTAAAGATGCTGTAAACGCTAGTGTACGTGAGATACTACAGACATCACAAGAATGGCCTTTTACTCTAATTACTTACACACAAACTCTTACTGCTGGTACAGGTACGTATGACTTTCCTAGTGACTTCTCTAAAGCTGATTGGGATACGTTCTACATTAAGAAGCTGACAGCTAAGGATAACACACCTGAGAGATTGCCTGTAATTAATTTTAACGATTATATTAGAACTTATCGTGGTGTAGAAGATGCTTCTGGTTCAGGGGGCTACTCAACACCAGCTATAGTATATCAAACACAAGACACTAAGTTTGGTGTTACGCCTTTGCCAGATGATGCATACGAGATTGAGTATCGCTACTGGTATTTCCCTTCTGATCTAACAGTGTATAACGATGTGTGTATTATCCCAGATCGTTTTAACAATGTTGTAGTAGATGGTGCTGTTATGTACTTAATGCGCTTCCGTGCTAACGAGCAGGGCGGTGCTATACATCAACAGAAGTTTGAGGAAGGTATAGACTCTATGCGTAGAATCTTACTTGACTCCCCTATGTATATCTCTTCTACAGTTGTAGCAGGAAAGTATTTCAATACTAACACAGGCACCAAGTAATGCCAGATAATTTACGTACATTTGCTACTTCCTGTCAGGGTGGCTTGGTAATTAACCAAGACCCTCTTACGCAAGGTGGTCAGCTATCAGGAACAGCAATACGTATGATTAACTATGAACCTGCCTTGAATGGTGGGTACAGACGTGTAAGCGGTTTTAGTAATTCATATGGTGAACTTACAGGTTTAGCTAATGCTCCTGTTTTAGGTGTACATGTAGCTGCTGATATTAACCAAGGTATCTTTGGCTGTCGTAAACCTGCTTCAGGTAATAACTATCTGCATTGGTATGATCACTATTATGTGTTTGCTGTTACTGCAGGTACAGGTACAAGCTTTACAGTAGGTGAAACTATTACTGCTGTAGTAAGTGCATCAGATGATACAGTAGTACCTATTAGTGCAACAGTTATCTCTACTGCAGCAGACTCACTAGAGTTAGACTTTGGTAAGCTACCCAGCGCTATCTTCTCAGTAGATAATGTAATCACTGGTGGTACATCTTCAGCTTCTACTACAGTGACAGGTGCTGGTGTAGTAAATGGTTGGCAAGAAGTGACTACTTCTGGTTCACCTACTATGGATGATGTAACCAAGGTACGCTTTGAGAGTTTTAACTGGGGTGCACCTAAGTTTGTTATGGTAGATGGTGTTAACCCTGCTTCAACTTGGGATGGTACTACTTATACACAGCTTAACACAGGTAGCGCTCCCTCTGCTCCTAGTTTAGCTGCAGCGTTTAACAATCACTTATTCTTAGCAGGTGATAGCTCTGAACCGTTTAACTTATACTTTAGTGCACCTGTAGATGAAACTGATTGGACTCCTGCTAGCGGTGCTGGCGTTATTAACGTAGGCTTTGAGATTAAACAACTTAAGTCTTTCCGTAATCAACTTTACGTCTTTGGTACTAATAACATTAAGCGTTTAGTTGGTAACAACATTGCTGACTTTGTATTACAAACTGTAACATCTAACCTTGGTTGTGTAGCACCTGATACAGTCATAGAGTTTAACGGTGATGTATTATTCTTAGCACCAGATGGTGTACGCCCTATCACTGGTACAGACCGCATTGGCGATATTGAGCTTGCTACTCTGTCTAAACCTATTCAGTCTATCTTTGAGACTTACACTGCACAGGAAGACTTAGCTACACTTACAGCAGTAGTTGTAAAGAAGAAGTCTCAGTTCAGAATGTTCTTTGCTGATCAGGAATCTCTAGGTATCTTAGGTGCTATACGTAGAAGTGGTGCTGGAGGTGCAGGGTTTGAGTTTAGCCAACTTGTAGGTGTTGATGTACGTACAGCTTCTAGTGGTTACTTAGGTGATGAAGAGTTTGTAATACATGGTGACTCAGAGGGTTATGTGTATCGTCAAGAAGTAGGTAACGACTTTAACGGTAACAATATCTTTAGTTTATTTAAGACACCTTTCTTTTATATGGATGACCCAGCGTTACGTAAGACATTCTATGATATAGATACGTATATGCGTTCAGAGGGTGAAGTCACTGTAGTTATGGCTGTAGACTTTGACTATGGTGATCCAGATACAAATCTATCATCAGACTATACCTTGTCTACTGAAGGTGCTGCAGCTTACTATGATGCTGCTACATTCGATTCAACAGACATCTATGATGGTAACCCTTCACCAGTAGAGTCAACTAACATTGTAGGCTCAGCTAAGTCAATGTCAATTAGATACGTTACAAACAGTACAAACCCCAGCCACACAATCCAGGCTATTACAGTTACATATGGGCTTGGGGATAGGAGATAGAATATGTCAGGTTATACACGCCAATCCGTAGCTGATATTGTACCTACAGCCGTTGTCAGGGCAGCGCCCATCAATGCTGAGTATGATAAACTACGTGATGCATTTGCGTTTAGCTCAACAGGCACTACAGGACACAAACACGATGGTACATCAGATGAAGGTTCGTATGTACCACTTATTGCTGACTTAGATGGTCAGAACAAGATACAAGTTGTACAAGCTAGCAATCGCTTCGGTGTTTGGATTGAAGTAGGTGCTACATCTACTGAGCAGGTACGCTTCCAAGACGGACTCATTGTACCTGTAACTGATAACGACATTGACTTAGGTACATCTTCACTAGAATACAAAGATGCGTACTTTGATGGTACAGTATATGCTGACACATTAAGTGTTGGTGACAATGACTACACTACTATTACAGACAACGATTACACTGTAGCAGCAGGTAACTTAACATTTGATGTAGCAGGTGATATAGTTCTAGATGCTGATGGTGCAGATGTTTTCCTTAAAGATGCAGGAACTACATATGCAGTATTTACTAACAACTCAGGTAACCTCACACTTAAAAGTAACACAACCACAGCAGTTACATTCACTGATGCTAATGCTGACTTTGCTGGTACTCTTGATGTAACAGGCAACGCTAAGTTTGACAGTAATGTTACTATTGATGGTAACACTGTAATCGGTGATGCTAACACTGACACAGTAGCTATCAATGCTAAGATCAGTACAGCACTTATTCCTACTACAGACAGTGCTTACAACTTAGGTAGTGCATCAGCGTACTGGGCAGACAGCTACTTAGATAGTGTAACAACTACAGGTAACGTTAACATTGGAGGTGACTTAACAGTTAATGGTAGTGCAGACTTTACTAACACTACCTTGGACAACGTTAATGATCCCACAACAGCACAACAAGCTGCAACGAAAAACTATGTAGACACAGCTATCAACAACCTTATTGCTGGTGCACCTGCTACACTAGACACCCTAGACGAGATTGCTGCAGCTATTAATGATGACGACAACGTTTACACTACATTAACAACTAGCATCGCTACTAAGCTATCCTTATCTGGTGGCACTATGACAGGTGCTATTGCTATGGGTGGCAATAAGATTACGGGTGCAGGTACACCCACAACAGGTTCTGACCTCACTACTAAAACATATGTAGATGGTATTCTAGGTTCAGCAACAGCAGCAGCAGACAGTGCAGCAGATGCACAGAAGCTAGCTATTAATCCTGAAGATAGTCAGTACACACTTTCAGACAGTGTAACTACAGGTTTTTCTGCATTACACTACGCAGCTAAGTCTGAAGATACATATAACAGTCTTGTAGCTCTAGCTAGTGTGGTTGGTGCTACTGTAGGGGATTATGGCTTTATTAACAACTCACCTACGTCAACGGCAGATTACGGAGCATTATAAGTATGTCTACACAAATTCAACGCCGCCGTGGTACTACTTCTGAGCATTCCACGTTCACTGGTGCCGCTGGCGAGATCACTATAGATTCAACTAAGAACACAGTAGTTGTACACGATGGTAGTACAACAGGTGGTTTTCCACTAGCTAAAGAGAGTGCTGTACCTTCTAACATTCAAGACTTAGACAATGTGTACAGTGCTATGTCACCTACAGATGGGCAAGTACTTACATTTGATACTACTAACGGCTGGCAAGCTGAGAGTATCCCTACTATTAACACATTGAATGACATCTCTAATGTTACTATTACGAGTGCATCATCAGGTGAGTTTCTAAAGTGGGACGGTGCAGCTTGGGTTAATGCTAGTATTCCTACTATCAATACTCTTAATGATATTAGCAATGTAACTATCACGAGTGCAACTACAGGTGACTTCGTTAAGTGGAATGGCTCTGCGTGGGTTAACGACACTATTGCTGCACTAGATGACATTGATAACGTAACACTTACAAGCGTAGCATCTGGTGAATACTTACAGTGGAACGGTAGTGCATGGGTAAATGCTGCAGTAGAAGCGTTTGACACACAGACACAAACTACTACAGCTACAACACAAGTAACAGTTGCATCTTATAACGCAACAACGTATAATGGCATTAAAGCTGTGATTACTATGCATGACTCAGCAGCTACAGAACGTAGTATCACTGAGTTGCTTATCACACATGATGGTACAACTGCTGTAGCTACTGAGTATGCACAAGTTAATACTAACACTGCACTAGCTACATTTGATGTAGACCTATCAGGTGGTAACGTCCGTATTCTAGCTACCCCTGCATCAACTAATAGCACAGCGTTTACAGTTAAAGCTATTACTCTGTAATACATTCAGCCAAGTGGAAGGTGAAGCATGGCAAACAATAAAGACTTTAAAGTAAAGAACGGTATCCAGCCAACGGTATATCACGAGGGCTTGGGTACTGTTACGTCTGGTAGTGTAGGGTATAGTCTGTCTAGTGCTAGCTATGATAGTGTATCCTACAGTTTTGTTTCTCAAAGCTCTTTTATGAATGGGTTTTTCTTAGATAGTACTGGCACTAGACTGTACTTAGCAAGTAGAGATTCTGGGACAGAAACTGTATATCAATACTCTCTTTCTACTGCATATGATCTTACAACTGTATCATACACCGCTAACAGTGTTGATGTAAGTTCTGTAGAAAGTTTCCCGAGAGCCTTGTACTTTAAAGATGATGGCACTAAGATGTATGTGTTTGGTAGTGATGGTGACGGGGTATCTCAATACTCTTTAACTACCGCATGGGATGTTTCTACTGCATCTTATGACAGTGTTAGTCTTGTAGGTACAAGTCAAGATAGTGACCCTATTGGAGGTACTTTTAGTTCAGATGGAACTAAAGTTTATTTAGTAGGAAACACCAACGATAGTGTTTATCAGTACTCCCTTTCTACTGCTTGGGATTTATCTACCGCTTCTTACGATTCTATAAGCCTATCCGTTAGCTCACAGGAAGCAACGCCTTTTACTATTCATTTTAACAGCAGTGGCTCTCGTATGTACTTGGTGGGTTCTAGTGGAGTTGTTTATAAGTACAATCTTTCTACTGGTTATAATTTAAGCACTGCAACTTATGCGTCAGAGAGTTTTAATATAACATCACAGGAATCCTCTGCAACAAACGTTTGGTTCAACGCAGATGAAACTAAAATGTACATTATTGGTGAAACGGGTGACGCCATCTACCAATACTCCACAGTCCTAACCACCAACACCCTAGACCTATCTACTGGCTCAGTCTTTGAGATCACCCCAACGTCTGACATTCAGATTAACCTAAGCAACCCTGCTGATAGTGGGACTGTTAGTCAGGCTACGTTGTTGTTGGATGGAGGTGCTGTTAGTTCTTACGACCTTGCTAATGCTGCTTATGATAGCGTTAGCTTTAGTGTAGTTAGCCAGTCTACAGACCCTGTATCCTTTGTATTTAATAATGCGGGTACAAAGTTTTTCTTGTTACAAATTAATGGTTCTGTTTATCAGTACTCTTTAAGTACAGCATGGGATGTATCAACAGCAAGTTATGATAGTGTATCTTTTGATCCAACGACACAGATGACAAACCCATACGCATTAGAGTTTGCTAATGCTGGTTCTAAAATGTACATCCAAGATTATTATGGGCCAGTATATGAATATACATTGTCTACAGCGTATGACTTGAGTACTGCGTCTTACTCATCTAATAGTTATGATCCAACAGAGATATCTACGCAGGGCTATGGCGTTACATTCAATCCAGATGGCACAAAGTTTTATGCGCTGAGTGCAACAGAAGATGCTGTCTTTCAGTATACCCTATCTACTGCCTACAACATATCTACAGCATCTTACGATAGCAAATCTTTGAGTGTTGCCAGTCAAGATACTATACCGTATGAGATCAGATTTAATGACGATGGCACAAGTCTTTTTGTTTTAGGTTTGGCAAACGATACTGTTTATCAGTATAACTTGACTACCGCTTATGACATCTCAACAGCTTCATATGCGTCTATAAGTTTTTCTGTTACATCTCAAGATGATGATCCAAGAGGTATGACATTTGGTAATAATGGCACAAAGTTATACATTTCTGGTAGAACTACAGACACCATCTACCAATACTCCACAGCCACACCAGCCACCATCACCTACCCTAGCACCCTAGAGTGGCCCTCTGGCACAGCACCTACGTCACCAGCTATCGGTGAAACAGATGTACTAACATTCAGCACTACAGACGGTGGTACAACCTACCAAGCAGTACAAGCAATAGATGGAGCATCATAATGGCTAACGATAAAGACTTCATCCTAAAGAATGCTGTAGAAGTAGGTGGCCCTACGAATGTAACACTAGGGACAATCACTAGCAGCGACATTGATCTTAGCACAGGTAACTACTTCAGTGACACACTAGCAGCTAACACAACGTACACCATCAGTAATGCAGGTGATGTGCAGTCGTTTCAACTAGAGGTGACGGGTGCTGTGAAGGGCTACGAATTAAGCGGTGCTGCTTATGATAGTGTTAGTTTTAGTGTCTCATCGCAAGAGTCTGGTGTAACTGCGCTTTCTTTTAAACCTGATGGTACAGTGGTGTACGTTGTGGGAACAACAAATGATACCGTGTATCAATATTCACTTTCTACTGCATGGGATT
>Ga0208162_1001055_pt1 | contig 14868 bp, 15 predicted proteins | sample CB_VirMetaG_4_FD_184539 | JGI IMG/M metagenome (GOLD analysis project Ga0208162, IMG submission 184539) | Freshwater to marine saline gradient viral communities from Chesapeake Bay - CB_1508_1M Viral MetaG (SPAdes) (version 4) | ecosystem: Environmental > Aquatic > Marine > Coastal | place: USA... | reverse complement strand
AGTATGAACATCTAAACCTGTTGAATTAAAAGATAATGGTGATGTCAATGATGGTCCAACAACAAGTGCGGCACTAAATGGAGTGGCTACTGCACCCTGACCAAAATGTCCTTTATGTGCGGCAAGTGATCCTGGTTCCCAAAATCCAATAGGAATATTTAATCCACTACCTAATATTGGATTAAATACATCTAGTGATCCAGTTTCTAATTTTTGAAATGCCATTATTTACAAGTCTCCACAATATCTTTAATTAATTTAGCAACTGGTCCCGGCGTGAATGTTTCTAAAGTTGATGATAGTGGATTGCCTTGAATAATATCCCTACAAAGAAATCTAAGGTATCCTCCAGCATTTAATGTTATGCTATCAGCAGAAGTTATACAAACTTTACCTCCAGCAAGATTGAGTTGTTCATCTGCTCTCATAATAATGTGATCATTTGCACGAATCAGAATTGATCCGTCACTATCAGAACCAAGTGTTTCAATGTATATATTCTTTGCTTTGAGTTTAATATTTCCGTTTTCGGCATTCAATACAATGTCACCATTTTCGGCATTGATTGATTTTGCGATTGCTTCACTTTCCGATTCATTTCTTCCTTGAGAAAGGTTAATGCCCACAATCTCATGAGAACATCCTGGAACTATTTCTCCTTTGTTTCCCCCAAGAGTATAAGTTTGGTTATGTCCACCTTTTAAGTGTATAACCATATTTGTATCGACACTTTCACCGACCTTATCCTTTTCACCAGATGGTCCCATGAAAATGAGACCATACTGATTATCTGCAATAAGCTGTTCTGGTGGTACTGGTTTTGTCATTTAACTTACACAATCAACAACACGAACAAGATCCTTTCTCGTAAATCCCCTTTCAAATAGCACTGTTCTACCTCTTAAAGTATCAATTGGTCCATCAAAAATAACTTTTGGTTCCTCTGTAAGATCTTTAGTAGAAATATCATCAAAATCTTCAATAGGAGTAAATGATAAAATTGGTTCGATGACAGCACCTTCACCCGTTGGACTATTTATTTCAATTTCTGGATACTCAGAAAGACCACATACATTAGTTCCAACTTGAATACTTACAATCTGTCCAAATTCTGTCATTTGAACACTTGCCTCAAGTCCCGGAACATCAGGAGTAATTGAAATACTATCATTTATAGTGTATCCAACACCAGTATCTAAAATTCTAAATCCTTCTAAACAAACAACAAAATCATTTCCTGATGGATCGGTAGTATCTGATGGTAGATCAAATTCTGTTCTTCCGTCTCTTGGTGGTGCTGGTGTAGGTGCAGTTGTCAGTATGATATCAATAACTTGACCCCCATTTGTTCCACCTGTTCCTGTTCCACCTGTTCCACCTGTTCCTGTTCCTGTTCCACCTGTTCCACCTGTTCCTGTTCCTGTTCCACCTGTTCCACCTGTTCCTGTACCAGGTTCACTAATTACTGCATATCCCATGGTAAATGTATCCTCACAACTATCCACAAAAGATACAAATGGAGGTCTTGTATATCCAGATCCACGATTTATAAGATTTACTCCGATAGTTCTTCCAACATTATCGACGATTGCTTCCGCAACTGCACCAGCACCTCCACCACCAAAGATTTCAACCCTAGGTGGTCCACACTTGAATGCACTTACATCACATTCGGTTATATTTGATGGGATTGTTCCTGCAGAATCTCCGAGTGGTTGTCCAAAAATTTCTATACCATCAATAAAATCTGTCGCACCTTTAGTAATGTCACCTGCCGAGGGAACTGCTAAGAAACCTGCAAAATCATCAATTTGTGATTGTGATGGTCCACCCCAAGGACTTGCTTTGAATTTCTTAATTTCTGGGCAATTTGGTTTTGCACACAAAAATGCTTCAAATCCAAGAATATAATCAAGTGCCTGGAAAACATCACCGACAATTTTTGTAACTCCACCAAGTACGTCATTAATTTGATCCAAAACTGGACCAATAGATTTATCAGCAATTGCTGCAATATTATTTACAAGTGCATTAGTAAATTGCTGTGCAGCACAAAATGGAACATTAACAATTTTTCCGACTAATTCAAATAAAAAGTCTGTTACAAGATTTGCAAGTCCTTTTACGATATCTTTAAATGCACAAAAAATATTATCTACAATAATTTGAATAATAGTATTTTTAATTGCTTTTGCTATTGTGGGGAGAATTTTATCAATGAGATCTTCAATGCCTCTTCTAATTTTATCAAGTAAATAATCTCGCAATCGATTTATAAGAGTCTTAAGAACTGCACCAATAATTTGAGAAGTATTCCGAATTAATGATGTGATATTTTGTAATTTGTTTATCGTTCCATTTACATACAAATCACCATATTTTTTAATTCCTTTGATTATGGTAAAAAACTTTTGCAATTCAGTATTAATCTTAGACATCTCCGATGTCCCACAGGGATCTGGAAGATCTCTTTCTGTTTGATATCTCGTAATCGCATCTCTGAATGCAACACTATTAAAAAACTTTTCACAATCGGGAGTATTTTTGAATGTAAATCCCTTTGGAGTTTCTCTTGCTACACACTCTGGAAATTCATCTGCAAGTTTTGCCATTTTGATGGCATCAATTTCTGCAGATAGTTCTTTATATTTTTCCTTCTCTTCATCGGTCCATAAATCTGAACTCTTTTCATTTAACTTATCAACTTCTACTCTTTTTTCTTCTAATAAATTATTTAATTCATCAGGACTTTTACCGGCAAATTGGTTTTCAATAAAAATATCAGTATCTGGTACTGGTACTGGTTTTTCTTCTTCAAATGGTATGACCTCTAGACTTATGGGTTTCTTCCTAAAAGATCTATTATTAATTTGCTCATTTAAAAGACTTGCATCATCACTTCTAATAGGTATAAACTCTAGATTGTTAATTTGATCTGAATATCCAACTCTATATTTTGTACCGGTGGAATCAATCTCTAGTTCGACTCCAGTTGCACTACCATTTTTAAATTCTTGATATTTTGTAGATTTTTCAAATAAATTTGAATCTGCCATTCTCTAATTTACCTCATTGTTCTGATATTTATTAAGCAAAGTTTTGATTAGTGTGAATAAATTTTCCACCTTGACCCTGTTCTGCTGGATAATAAGTAAATCCATTGCTTTTCATTTTCTGAAGTTGTGAATCTGTAGGATTAGCATTAACTGGTACACCTCCAGGTATTACAATCAAACTACCAATGTCATTTTCTGCCCTTTGTAATGCCCGATCTGGTGATAGACCTCTACCAAAACTTTGATTGGAAGATTCTCCAGTGGGGACCTCATCTCCTGTAAATTCTACAAGTGCCAATGGATCTTCCTCCTGTGCTGTTGCTGCTTCCGTTTCTGCCTCTGCCTCCTGTGCTGTAGTCAAATTTTCTAGTGCTCCTTCCGGTTGTTTCTGTTTTTTGGCAGCATCAAAAGATTTAGGATCAATCTCACCTTTAGATTTTGGTACACTAGGTGCTAGAATCTGTGCATTATTTGCAGGATTGCCGGAAGTATATCTCTTTACTCTTTTTCCAAGGGTATTTCCATTCGTAGATTCTCTAATTTCTCCGTGCAAATTATTACCCAGAACTTGAGTAATTACTGGAATTTGACATTCCTCATCCATGAAAAATCCAATCACCCATTCACCACCCCATATTCCTGTTGATTGATTATTGCGATTTCCATGTGTGGTTGGTTTTGCAACAATTGCCCATGGCAAATCATCATCACTTAATAGAACTGCATCACTACCAGACATTGGATGCATAGAAGGAATTCTTACCTTTACTCTATCTCCGTGAGCATCATTCCAAGTAGTAGTTTTAAGATGCTGGTTTTGATTTGGTGGAACTTGTCCAATAAACCATTTATAACTTCCTAAAGGATTTCCTAAATTTTTCATCCTTTGTTTTTATTAGTATATAGACCGTATGTGTCACGAACAAGAGTCATTAATGTAACTGCTTTTGTAGTACCAAAATGATGACATAAATGGACAATAAGATATTTTCCACTTTGGACTGGATCTATTACTCCCTTTTCCTTTTCACCTTGAGTGGTAATTTCAAACTCACATCTAATTGTATCACCAGCTTTTAAAGTTGGATTGCATGGAACTTGAATGTTCAATATTTGTGAGAAAAGAATATTATATCTCATTTGAACATTACCTTGCCATTCTTTAGGATCACTACTTACAGAATTTTTTGCAGACGGGGAAAGTGTTCCTACATCTAGAATATCATAAGTTGTTCGAGTATAAGAATCTAATTCTGGTATTGGTGCTTCCTTTCCTAATGCTGCGATAAGAGGTTCGTTTTTCAAGTCAAATATTATTTCTTCTTCTTTGAATGTCTTTGGATTAAAATAAACTCTACGACTTTTATATACACCAGCCTTAAGAGCATTGATTAAATTCTGATTTTTTGAAATAGATGCATGAAGTATTTTGAAATTATTGGCATCGGTAGTTTGATCTGATTTATTAATGTCATTTTTAAAGTATGTTGCGACGGGTTCTTGTAAGATTAAACTATCAATGGATCTAAAATTATGACCTTCTCTAGTTTCATAGAAAAAGAATCCTGGATTTCCTTTAATTGGTACTGATTTTGATGCCAATGAAACCAGAACCTCGCATGGAGATCGATCATTACCAATAAAGGGACAAGTATTTTTTGTTTGTTCTATTTTTAATTTATTTTCTGGTATTTTTAATAATGATTTTGCGATGTTATTTACTGATTGCGAAACTGCACTTGTATATTTTTTAACAACTTGTACTTCTCTATTTCTATATCCAGTTTGAGATATTAAACTCAATGCAGTTCCCTGCCGACGAGATTCCTGTCCAAGATTTACGGATCCATTTATAATAAAATAATTGTTTATAAAATTAAGATTACCTAACGGAGATGAAATTTTGAATTCCACCCTTTCACTACCATCACCTGTAATTGGAAGAGCATTATAAAGAGAACCAATTCTTTCCTGAGAATCATATTCTTTATCATAAATTGTTGTTCTTCCAACATCGACAAATGAAAGAGTTGCTGTTAGATTTGGAGAAAACAGACTTTCATAATAATCAAAAGTCGTAGTTCTCGCACCGAAGGGATCCGCACCACTAATGTCTACTCTTTTTCCTTTTTTATCAATGACTAAATGATCATAATTTCTTTCTATTGCTGCCTTTGACATTTATCTCATTGCCTCCAAATTGATGGTAGTTGTGGTGGTTCGGATACTTGTGGGGTAGATTCTTGATCGATAGGTACTGGATACCCAAAAGGAACATATTTCACGACTGGTTGGACGGCATAAATGAAGACAGATTGATTTCCACTATTATTAGAAGTATTTAATAATTTTCTATTTCCTCCACCATTTCCACTATTTGGTGGATTAATTGTAGGACCTTGATGTTTTTTTGTTGGACCTGCTTTTGATGCTCCTGGATTTGCGACAGTTAATTTTTCTGCAAAATCGACAAGAATGTTCGTATTATTGTTTCTAAATCCAATACCATTTACATGAAGTGATATGTGGGCAAGTGGTCCCCCCTGTCCACTTACAGATCTTCCAGAAGCACCTTGATATCCAAGTAATGTTCCTCTTGGAATCACTTCACCATCTTTTGATCCTTTATATGGAAGATCTCTAAAGTGTCCCAAAAGAACTTCATATTCTTTGCCATCTTTTTCGAAGAAATATGCTCCATAATATCCAAATCCTCTACCACTAGGTCCAAGAGGGTCTGCATTTCCATCTAGTCCAACTGATGGCATCCCATCTCTTCCTTTTGACCTATAAATTAAATCATATGGAGCATATATTGGTGTTCCTACTCCACCCGATAATGCCATGTTCAGTCCTGTATCTTGACCATCGGGATCATCTGGTGGATCAATCCATGCTCCTGAGGCAAAAGTTTGACCTCTATATTGTGATGATGGAGAAGCAGGAGCACCAGGAGGAGTAGCACCAGGAGGAGGAGTACCAGGAGGAGGAGTACCAGGAGGTCGGTCAGTTCTAATACCACTATTGGCAACATTCAATATTCTAATTTTTTCGGCAAGTTCTGCAAATGCTTTTACATTTTCACCGTCTTTTTCAATTGATTCACTAATATTGTTTACTGCTAGTGAAAATCCTGTAAATCCTTGGTCTGAGGATCTTTTTGCTTCTTTTAACTGTGGAGTTTGTTTTGGTTGATGAATTTTTTTATTTTTTATAGGATCTGTTTTAGGATCTCCTTTTACTGTTCCACCACTAGAAAGTTTTTGATCTGGTTTTGGTCTTGGAATTGATCCTCCAGTGGGTCCGCCAGTTCCAGAAGGTGGTTCTGGTTTTGGCAGTGGAGTTTTTCCATTAGGAAAAACATCAAAAACATCCCACCATTGATTTTGCGATTTATTATTTTTCTCTTCATCATTATCATTCTTTTCATCAAATTTTTGATTAAACTTATCAATATCTCCACCAAGATCTTCGAAAAGTTTTTCGAGTTCTTTCAACTCCATTTCTGAAGTGTCCATGTTTTTATCAAGATCTTCATCCAATTTTTTATCAATTTCATCTCTCAACTGTTTTTCATATTCTTTTTGTTTATCTTCAGAAAATCCTCCTATAAAACTTCCAAGACTTTCAAATGCTTTTCCAATTGTCTCCAAAATACTTCCAACATTCTTTATAAAATCACTATTAAAAAAATCATTTATTTTCTGAATAATTTCTGGAAGTTTATTTACAACAATTCCAAGAGCAATTAATCCAAAGAAATCCATTATTCTATCAAAAATACTTCTAACTGGTGAAGTTGCTACGTTGGAAATTTTTGTAAACGTAGAAATATTATTTTTTTCCAACCTTCGTTCTTCTTCTCCAAATTCTTTCTTTTTTTCCAATTTAAAAAATAAATTCTTTTTATCAGACTTAAGTTTTTTCAGTTCCTTATTTGATTTAAATAAAGAATTTTTGATGTTTGTAACGTTTAGTTTTAAACTTTGTACTTGATTTTCCATATCTTATACAAATATTCCGTACATTTCTGGAGTTAATTGCATATATGGATTTGCCATATTTACCGATGATATGATAGGAACATCAGTTGCCGTGGTTTGTGGTGTTGGAATTTGTGGTGGTGGTGTTTGTATCGCAGGAAGATTCATTGGAATAAAATTGATTCCACCTCCAGAAGATTGTGAAGAACTTGAGATAGATCTTGATGGTATTGATGGTTTACTAAATGATCTTTTTGCTGATACATTAGTCATTGTTGTGGGAACTCTGCCATTTCCCCCCATAAAAACTGAACCTCTACCAAGTATCTCTGCAAGTGATTTTGATCCAGACATCATTTGCTTATCAATTTCATTCTGAACGAATCGATCAAAATCTTTAATAACTTTAGAGAATTCTTCGGATACTTCTTTTTGTCTGTCAGATACTCTAATTAATTTTAATACTGCTTGAGAGAATAATGTCCATAATCTTCCAGCATTATCATTAATATCTTTTAGAAGTGGTCTGAACAACATTGATGATGTTGTTTTAATAACTTCTTCACCTGGAGCAAGCATTGCTCTTACACTATCAATAAATCCAGATCCTTTTCCTGGAACAGTTCCACCTTGAGAAAATGCAATTTTTCTTTTTTGCATTTCTTTTTTTAAAAGATTTAATCTACCAAATTCATATTCTTCAATAGGAATTTGAAATTGCTCACCAAAAGGAAGTTTTTCGTTTCTTTTATTGTAATTAATAAAATCACGATAAGTTTCCTCATACTGTTTTTTTATTTCTTCATCACTTAAATTTCCTAAACCAATGCCCATCTGATTATAAAGGCCACCCACCATTTCTTGTATTTGTGGTGCAAATAATTGTGCCAAAGTTAAAGAAATTGTTCCTATAATACCACCTCTTCCAAGTTTAAATTTAGGTTTTAAACTTGGAGTGGAAGGTTTAGGTATGCTCGGTGCTCTTGCTGGAGCAGATCCAGCACCTTTATATGCCTCCAATCCTGTTCCAATAGGTTTTCCGGAAGGTCCAAGAATTGTTCCTGCTCCTGGTCTCGGTGCAGCAGGTTTTCCCAATTCTCTTAATGGAGTTGGTTTCGGTTTTGGTTTTCCCAATCTCGGATCTACTGTTGGAGATGGTCCAGTTGGTTTTGGTTTAAATCCAAGACTCTTTCCTAATCTTTGAATTAATCCTCGCAGTCCATTGAAGAGTGATTTTATTTTACCAGGTAATCTCCAAAAGAATCTAACAAGTTTAAATAATCGAATTCCCCATTTTATAAATTTACCAGTTATTACAGCAAGCAATAATCCAGTAAAAACTCTTCCTACCCATTTAAAGATAGTTTCCAGTTTACCTCTATTTTCTTCATTACCCAACCAGGTAAAAACTGCATTAGTAACAATACCTGTTAAGATTAATCCAAAAAATTCTTTTATTTTATCAAATACACTTTTAATTGGTGCTGTAACTTTACCTACAATATTATTTGCAAATGAACCAAACTTTTTAATACCCTCTATCGATTTTTCCTTTGCTGCAAATTTTCTCTTTGATTCTGCTGCCTTTATTCTTTTTATAGTCTCCTTTTCTTCTGCGATTCTCATCGCATAATCATATGCAAGTTGCTTTTGTATCTCTACAAGAATTTGATTAGTTTCTACTAAGCTCTGATATATTTTTGTACTTTCTACAGTTGATTTTATATTTTCACTTCTTTCAGATTCTGTTTTTCTATTAAAAAAACTAAATCTACTAGTTCTGAGTCTGGGTGTTTGAGCAGTAGAAATTCTAGAGGAAGCACGAAGAACAGAGGATGAAATATTCCTTGTACTCAATCTTGGTATTGATGGTGTTCTATAGGATTGATTAATTTCCACTCTGTTGTGCCTTTAGATTTTCCTCTTCAATATACTGCTCAAGTAAAGAAAGATAAATTTCTCTTTCCCAAGGTAACATATTCTCTAACTCTGTTAATGAATATTTATGATGTTGTATCAAGGCAAAATTGACCTTGTAGTATGACTCAAGACTGGTATGAGCCATACCTAACTGAAAAAACTTGCCAGTCCCTCCAGAACAACTTCAGATTCCACACCAGTATTTGGATTCTTTACAGAAATAGTATGCGAAAGTTTTGGCATTGTGGTAAAAAACTTCTCAATTTCCTTGAACTGTTTTGTATTCAACTGCTCAATAAATTCATCAAGTTCTTTTTTCGAATAATCCGATGCTTCCCAACTTTCCTCTGCATTATAAATCATCTCAACACAAGATGTAATCATTGAGAGTGACTGACCAACTTCACTGTTTGTTTCGGCAGTCTCAAAATTATTTTCAACAAATTGCTCTAGTGAAGGATATTTGAGCTTCATAGACAAATCATCATCAAGTTTTATAATGTTCTTGTGACTTTTATTTTTTTGAACTTTGATAGAATCAATATCAATTGACATTTCAACTCTAGTTTCACCGTCATCTGGACAAGTGATATTAACTTCTACGGTTTCACCTACAGACTTTGCACGAACATTCAAGAATAAGTATTCAATATCAAAAGTTGCAAGAGATTCTACTTTTACATCTTTTGAAAGAATGCAATCACTTAAAATTTGAACGATGGCATCTGTAATCTGCTTCATATCTTCAGATTCCATCGCCATAATCAGAATCTTTTCTTCTCTGACAAGGAAAGGACGGTACTTAATTTTCTTTCCATTTGAAGGCAATACCAACTCATAAGTTGGTGTATTAATCTTAGGTAAAGGCATAATGTCTTATTGGACTTCAGTTATGATTATTTATTATGCAACTCCGGTAGGATATAATAAAGTATCATCAAATAATATTGGTCTTTGGTCTTTAGGTATTGGAATACCGGATGGATATATTGTTGTACCAGGAATTCTAGGATCCTCAAAAGGTTTTGTTGTAAATAATGCTTTTTGTCTTATTTCCGAATCAAATTCTTTAGCAAAACCTCTTTTTACAATATAACGATCATAATTAAAGCTGACAGTCACTTTCAACAAATCAGCACCACCATAAGAAACTGGGACTGGTGTTAATCCCTTTGGAAATGCATTTACAAATTGATATGATAAAGTTGTCTTATAATCTTTCTCAAATTTGATAATTTCCATGTTTTGGACTTTATAATTACTTGGAAAATTAAATCTTCTAAATCCATTTGTACTTGGATCTGAGGATGCTGGAAATTCTCCTCCACCAGAAATATAATCCATCCATCCCTCAAAAAATCTCATAACAGTATAATCATTGTCAACGTAAAAAGTAAAATCTAAATCAGTATAAAGACGAGTATGAGCAAATTCTTGGGTTATTCCCATGAAATTATCTTTTACTTCTGCGGTTGCATAAGATGATGTTGGTAAAGATGCATCGGAGCAAAGAAATCCTAATTTTTCTACCGCAAATTTTGGAACTTGTAAAGATCTAGAATCATCTGGATAATTTATTTCAATATGTTTTTTTACTTCGCGTGGAATGGGTATATTTACAAGATAATGATTAGTTTGTGCAAGATTTCCAACGAGTTCTTTTTCTCGACCCATTGTAATAGCGTTGACAAGACTATTTGCCACTCTAAATACCTATAAGACTACTTTATTATTAGTTATTTAGATGTCATATAAAGGATATTATAAACCATCATATCCCAAAAAATATAAAGGTGACCCGAATAATATTATCTATCGTTCTCTTTGGGAGCGCAAATTCATGAAATATTGTGACACAAATGAAAATATTCTAGAATGGGGAAGTGAAGAGATTGTCGTTCCCTATCGTTCACCAGTTGATAATCGATATCACAGATACTTCCCAGACTTTTATATCAAAGTTAGAGAATCTAGTGGTAAAATCAAAAAAATGATCATTGAGATCAAACCACAAAGACAATGTGTAGAACCAAAAATTCCCAAAAGAAAGACCAAAGGATACATCTTTGAAGTTGTTGAATATGCGAAAAACCAGGCAAAGTGGGAAGCAGCAAAAGAATGGTGTTTAGATCATGGTTATGAATTTAAGGTCCTCACAGAAAACGAATTAGGAATTAACTAATGGCAAGAACCATCAGAAAAGGTGGAAGAATAGGAAAAGGGTATAATTATGTCGTAGAAACTGGAGAAGTAACCTACAGTAATGATCCAAATATTCCTGTGGGTTCTAATGTTTATAAGGAAGGGATAAGAAAAGACCTAAGAAGACCAAATCAAAGACCAACAGATGATGATGCAAATAGGATTAGAAATATAATAAATGATTTAATTGGTGTTGAAGATCCCGAAGATTTAATGTTGGAAATTATGAATGCTTTAAAGGATACAGTAACTCCCGTTCCAGACGTGGGTAAATTTTATACCTTTGTTTATAATGCAAAAACACCTAATATAAGATATGATCAACACCCATTAATTGCATGTACGGAAGTTTATTCAACTGGTTTCACTGGATTAAATTTTCACTGGGGGAAATATAGGAAATATACATGGAATGAAGTTGCGGGTCAATTATACATAGTTGATGCTGGAGAAATTGCAGATTTAAGGGAAATTCCTTATGCAAAGTTTCTAAATAGTTAAAAAAGGATATAAATGGCACAAATATTACGATATCCTTATGAGGCATTGACAGACGAAACAGATTACTTACAGATTGATATTGTAGGGTATACACCTGTAGGTCAGCTTTCTGGAGGCAGTTTAGTATCTGGTGAGTCAAAAAGAAGAATTTCCAGTATTGTAAATACAAAAGGAGCAACTCCACAGACAACAAGATTAAAATCTGGAGTAGGAACTATTCTACTTCCAATTCCTTCAAATGTACAGGATGGAAATTCTGTAAGTTTTGCGGAGGGTCAACTTGATGGATTAACTGCTCAGATTTATGGTGCTGCAAAGAATGCAATGACAGAATTTCAGTTCTCTGCAAATCCTTTAAAATTTGCAGAGGAAGTATCAAGTACTCTTCAGGGTTTATCAGCTCCATTTGTAAATAATGCAGATTCATTTAAAAATATATTTTTAGCACAACTAGCATCAGCAGCAGCAAATATACCTCTTGGAGGTTCATTGACTAGAGATGCCGTGTTTGCAAGACAAAGTGGTGAAATTTTAAATCAAAATGTGGAACTTCTATTCAATGGCGTAAATCTGAGATCATTTAAGTTCTCGTTTAAACTAACTCCAAGAAGTTCTGATGAAGCAAAACAAGTTAAATTTATTATCAATGCCTTTAAAAAGAACATGGCACCTAAGTTGGGTGGAAAATCGGCAACAGGAAGAGACGAAGCAGTAGTATCGAATATATTTTTAAACACTCCAAATGTTTTTAATTTAACATATAAGAAAGGAAATGATCCACATCCTTTCTTACATAAGTTTAAGCAATGTGCCCTTACTGATATGTCAGTTAACTATACTGGTGAAGGTGTGTATGCTACTTATGGTGGAGCAAATAAAGATGGTGGAGGAACACCAGTTTCTATGGTTTTAGAACTTGGATTTAAGGAACTCGAACCAATTTACAATACAGATTATAATATTGATGATGATGATCAACTAACAAGAGGAGTAGGATACTAAAATGGGATACTTTAGAGAATTACCAGAAGTAGAATACCAATCTTTCTTATCAGATAGTAACTCATCACAAAACTATCTGACTGTCAAAAACTTATTCAGAAGAAATAAGTTGCGTGATGACTTACAAAATATTTTCACTATCTTCAATAAGTATGAAATACCAGAGGGATCACGACCTGATACTGTTGCAGAAGAATATTATGGAAGTTCTACATTAGATTGGGTTGTTTTAATAACTGCTGGTATTATTAATGTAAGGGATGAATGGCCACTTTCAAATCGAGATCTCTATAAGTATGCAGAAAACAAATATGGTATTGAAGGATTAACCTCTCCACACCATTACGAAACAACAGAAGTCAAAGATTCTCAGGGAAGATTAATTCTTCCTGCAGGAAAAATTGTAGATTCGGACTTCAGTATTCCAGATCCAAATAGTCCTAATGTAAATATTAACCCTGTTATAAGTGTAGAAAATTATGAATATGAAGTTAGAAAGAACAATGAAAAAACTTCAATATATCTTTTAAAACCAAGATATCTACAACAATTTTTGAATGACATGAGAAATATTATGATTTATGACCAATCTTCTCAATACATTAGTGATAATTTGATTCGTACAGAAAATACTAGGATCGTAAATTCATAAAAAAGAGGAGGTTTCCCTCCTCACAATTTACTCAGTCTGCTGCAAGTGCCGCAAAGTATGAGAGATTTTCATCCTCTTCTTCATCAAAACCAGAAGAACTAGAAGAAAGATTATTCAGTTCCTCTTTGATTGAAGATGGAACATCAGATGCGGTTTCACCACGACGTTCACGATCCCAGGACTCTTCCATCTCGACAGTTTCTTGGTCTTGCATTTTGGGAACTCCACGAATGCCCAGAACATAATCAAGACGTTTCTTCAGGTCATCATAAGACTTGAACTGGTCGGCACCAACAAACTCTTCGAGAGAATATTCCTTCTTCCAAATTGCTTCCATTGCATCATCATCATCCAGAAGAGGTTCAGAACGTGCAAACTCAGAAGAATCATAGTTACGATAACCAGCAACGTTCTTTGCTTTCAGTTTGAAGTTGGCACCTTGCCAGAAGTCAAACGGATCAATTGCTTCTTCGTCTTCAAACTCAGGTTGCATGGCAGCAGTCAGTTTATCAAAGATCTTCTTACCGAACTTATACAGGAAAACTTTACCTTCGTTTTGGGGATTTGCAGGATCTTTGACAACATAGATGTTAGCAACATAAGTCAGTTTACGTTTTTGCTTACGTGCTTGTTCTTTGCCTGCATCAGTACCATTGTTCCACAGCATCGTGTTGTACTCAGACACAGGATCTTTCTGACCAAGAGTAGTCAGAGAATTTTCGATGTACCAACCACCAGTACCTTGGAATGCGTGACTGTAGAGTTTCACAAAAGGAAGATCTTCACCATTAGGTGCTGGCAGGAAACGGATAACGGCATAACCATTACCACCTTTATCACATTCTAGTTTCCAGAGACGATCATCACCAGAACTAGTGGTATTATTCATTTTTTCGACTTCTTTAACCAGTTTTGCGGTCAAAGAACCAAGTTTAGATTGCTTCTTAAGGTCAGCAAAAGACATTTGGATTACCTCGGATAGTTTGGATTCGGGGGATTACTCTGATAGTATAACAGGGATTCTCTCAACCGTCAACGTATTCTTTGAGAGATTTGATTGTTGCCTTCATACTACTGAATAATGTTTGCATATCAGTGCCTGAAGGAAAACCCATCATTGCAACTGATTTGCGGATGCTCTCTTTCATGTGAACCGCCTGGGGATCATCTGAAAGGGACAACCTAGTATACATCACTTGCTGCTTTTCTAGCAAGTCTGTGAGCATTTCAATATGTTCAAGTTTTTCTTTGCGGGACATCACACCAAAAGAAATAATGCTTCCGCAAATTTTTTCTTGAATACGATTGATTTCACTCAGTTCTTCCTGAATGATTTCTGATTGAAAAAACTCACCCATTAATTATAGACCGTAAAATTTTTCGGTAGTTGAACACATCAATATTTAGGAATGGAGAATATTTTTTTAGTTTTAAACTGACGGTTTCCCACACAGGATCTAAAAGTTTTTTATCAAAATCTTTTGAGAAACCAAATATTTTTTCGTAGATTGTGAATGTTTCTAGAGATAATTTCCCGCCCAGGAACATTTTT
>Ga0208162_1001053_pt1 | contig 14871 bp, 12 predicted proteins | sample CB_VirMetaG_4_FD_184539 | JGI IMG/M metagenome (GOLD analysis project Ga0208162, IMG submission 184539) | Freshwater to marine saline gradient viral communities from Chesapeake Bay - CB_1508_1M Viral MetaG (SPAdes) (version 4) | ecosystem: Environmental > Aquatic > Marine > Coastal | place: USA... | reverse complement strand
AAGAAGACCCCGACATTCTTGACCCCATTAAAGTTGAATTAGACTTACTTGAAAAAGCAAGACAGCATGTAAATCAATATTCCTATCGTGAAGTTGCTAATTGGTTAAGTGCTAACAGCGGTAGATACATATCTCATGTGGGATTAAGGAAACGGTTAAGTAATGAGCGACAGCGTAAGAACCAAGCTAGAAGCCTCCGCAAGTGGGCAGAATATGCGCAAACGGCAATCGCCAAAGCGCAGAAGATTGAAGAAGCAAGAACCGGCGCAACCAAAGCCAGCGGTTGAGGTACGTGAGACAGTTTCATACGAAACATCCTCTATTGAAGAACATGCAAATGTTTTGTTCAAACCTAACCCCGGTCCACAAACTGAATTTCTCGCAGCAAGTGAAAGAGAAGTTTTATATGGTGGCAGTGCTGGTGGTGGTAAGTCTTATGCTATGCTTGCAGACCCACTCCGTTATATGGGCCATCCGCAATTTAGCGGCCTTCTATTGCGACACACAACTGAAGAGTTGCGAGAACTGATATTTAAGTCGCAGGAGTTGTACCCTAAAATCTGGCCCGGTATTAAGTGGTCAGAGAGAAAGATGCAGTGGACCGCGCCATCTGGCGCAAGGTTGTGGATGTCCTATCTTGACCGCGATGAGGATGTCTTGCGTTATCAGGGTCTAGCATTTAGCTGGATAGGCTTTGACGAATTGACACAATGGGCCACACCATATGCATGGAATTACATGCGAAGTCGTCTACGGTCCACTGCACCCGACCTGCCTATCTTTATGAGGGCAACTACAAACCCCGGTGGAAGAGGGCATCACTGGGTAAAGAAAATGTTTATTGACCCAGCACCATATAATAGGCCGTTTGATGCAACCGATATTGAAACAGGAGAAGTCCTCAAATACCCAGCCGGACATGCCAAAGCCGGTAAATCACTGTTTAAAAGAAAGTTCATTCCGGCAAGACTATCTGACAATCCATATCTGGCAAAGGCTGGCGATTACGAAGCAATGCTTCTTTCCCTACCAGAACAACAGCGGCGACAACTTCTTGAGGGTGATTGGGACATTAAAGAAGGTGCGGCCTTTACAGAGTTTGATAGGAATATTCACGTTGTTGAGCCTTTCCGTATTCCTAACAATTGGGTTAAGTTTAGGGCTGCTGATTACGGGTATGGGTCTTTTTCTGGCGTTCTGTGGTTTGCTGTATCACCATCTGAACAACTCGTTGTCTACCGCGAACTTTATGTTTCAAAGGTACTTGCCACAGATTTGGCAGATATGATTTTGGATTTGGAAGCAGAAGATGGAAATATTAAGTATGGTGTTTTGGACAGTTCTCTTTGGCACAAGCGTGGTGACACTGGCCCTTCTCTTGCAGAGCAGATGATAATGAAAGGCTGTCGGTGGAGACCATCAGACAGAAGCAAAGGCAGCAGGGTATCAGGTAAAAACGAAATACACCGCAGACTACAGATAGATGAATACACAGAGGAACCTAGACTTGTCTTCTTTAATAATTGCACGAATATTATATCCCAGCTACCAGCCCTCCCGATTGACAAAAGAAATCCAGAGGATATTGACACGCATTCGGAAGACCACTTGTATGATGCGTTAAGATATGGTATAATGTCACGACCACGCTTTAGCATATTTGATTATGACCCAATGGGAAGACCAAGCGTAGGTAAACAAGTTGCAGATGCAACATTTGGATATTAAGGAAAAAGCACATGGCAGAAGATGAAATCATGATGGAAGACGATGCAATCGCCCTTGAGGACGCAGAAGATTCTGTAGTAGAGGACGCTGACGTATCGGGCATTGTTCCGTTTGTTCTTGAGAAATACAATCGTGCTGAAGATTATCGTTATCAAGATGAAGAACGCTGGCTAAAAGCATATCGTAACTATCGTGGTTTGTATGGACCAGATGTTCAGTTTACTGAAGTAGAAAAGTCTCGTGTCTTTATTAAGGTAACTAAGACGAAGACACTAGCAGCATATGGCCAAATTGTTGATGTGCTGTTTGCAAACAATAAGTTTCCTCTTTCTATTGACCCGACTGAATTACCAGAAGGTGTAGAGGCAGATGTAAACTTTGACCCGCAGATGCCGGATGAAGTTCGCAATGAATTGGAAAGCCCGTATGGTTTTGCGGGTGATGGGCAAGATTTGCCGCCGGGTGCTACGGCTAAAACATTGATGGAACGTCTAGGTTCTCTGCGTGATAAACTTGCACCTGTAGAGGACAAACTGCAAAAGGGTCCGGGGACTACTCCAACTGCAATTACATTTAGCCCTGCTGAAATTGCAGCAAAGAAAATGGAAAAGAAAATTCAAGACCAGTTGCAGGAGTCTAATGCCAGCAAGTATCTGCGTAGCACAGCATTTGAGATGGCATTGTTTGGCACAGGTGTAATGAAGGGTCCGTTTGCTGTAGACAAAGAATATCCTAACTGGAATGAAGACGGTGAGTATGACCCCGTGTTTAAAACTGTTCCGCAGATTTCTCATGTGTCTGTGTGGAACTTTTATCCAGACCCAGATGCAAACAATATGGATGAAGCACAGTTCGTGATTGAACGTCACAAACTATCTCGCACACAGCTTCGCGCACTTAAGAAGCGTCCTTACTTCCGTAGCAATGTCATTGATGAAGCAATTCAACTTGGCGAAAACTATAACAAAAAGTATTGGGAAGATGATTTGGAAGACTATGCACCAGAGCATGGTGTAGAGCGTTTTGAAGTGCTTGAGTATTGGGGTATGGTTGATACCGAAATGCTACGCGAACAGAACGTAGAAATTCCCAGCGATTTTGATGACTTTGATGAATTGCAAGCAAATGTGTGGATTTGTAACGGCAAGCTGTTGCGCATGGTGCTTAACCCGTTTAAGCCAGCAGTTATTCCTTACATGGCTGCGCCATATGAATTAAACCCATATTCATTCTTTGGTATTGGCCTTGCAGAAAACATGGACGATACGCAGACCTTGATGAATGGTTTCATGCGTATGGCTGTTGACAATGCCGTGCTGTCAGGTAACTTGCTTATTGAAGTAGATGAGACTAACCTTGTGCCGGGACAAGACCTTACTGTGTATCCGGGCAAAGTATTCCGCAGACAGGGCGGCGCACCGGGCCAAGCTATTTTTGGCACAAAGTATCCTAACGTGTCTAGTGAGAACATGATGATGTTTGATAAGGCACGACAGCTTGCAGATGAAAGCACAGGTTTCCCATCATTTGCACATGGACAGACTGGTGTAACAGGCGTAGGCCGGACAGCCAGCGGTATCTCAATGCTGATGGGTGCTGCACAAGGTTCCATCAAAAATGTTATCAAGAATGTAGATGACTATCTGCTCAAGCCGCTAGGTGAAGGGCTGTTCCGTTTTAATATGCAGTTTGACTTTGACGCAAATATCAAAGGCGACTTGGAAGTTAAAGCACGTGGAACAGAAAGCCTGATGGCCAATGAAGTGCGCAGCCAGCGTCTTATGCAGTTCTTGCAAATTGCAAGTAATCCAGCACTAGCCCCATTTGCTAAGTTCCCTTACATTATTCGTGAGATTGCAAAAGCAATGGACCTTGACCCCGACAAAGTAACTAACAACATGAATGATGCCGCTATTCAAGCTGAGATACTGAAAGGTATGCAAGCGGCATTGCCACAAGAACAGCAAGCGGGGCAAGCACCTGCAGGAGCAGATGCAATGGACCCAACTGGTGCTGGTGGCGGAACCATAGGAACAGGTCAAGTTCCAACTCCGGGTGAACAAGGATTTAGTGGAAATGAGCAGAGACAAGCTGTTGAGCAAACTCAAGCCAATGGTGGGCAACAACCGCCAATGGGAAGCATTCAGTGATTATCTGGATGACACAATAAAACAATATCACAAAACACTAGAGCAATCGGATGACCCGGTTTCTCTGCATCGTTCTCAAGGCGCAGTAGCTGCTTTGAAAAAACTACAACAACTACGAGATGAGGTACAAAACTATGGCTGAATCTTTGACTGAACAAATGGATTTGTTTAGAAAAGAAGATGACATTACTCCTTTAAATGTAATGCCGCAGGACTTGACTACAGAACCTTTGCCAGACCCGTATGCTCCTGAAATGCAGGATACAAGAAAACAAATGGCAAAAGCACTTGTAGAAAATGTTCCTGTTATTGGCGAAGTAATGCTAGGTAAAGAGATTGTTGAAAATGTCAAAAAGGGCAATCTTGCTAGTGCTGGACTTGGAACTGCAGCATTGAGTGTTGGTATATTGCCCGGTGGAGACATTTTAAATAAACCAATTAAAGCCGCCGCAAAAAAGTTGCGTAAAAAAGATGCTGACGTAGCAAATAAAATGTTAGAAGATGTTGATAGCATTAAGACTTGGAAAAAACAAAACCCTAATCCTAAACCACAAAAACAAAATCCTGATGTAGAAAAGGCCGCCAATGATTTATTAGAAGGTAATATTACAGGAAAACAATATAGGTCTATTGTAAAAGAAAACATGCCTATTGTAAAGATTGAAGAAGTTCCTGAAGTTCCTTCTTTTACAGAAATTGTAGGTGCGCTTGATAAAGATAAATCTGCAAAAGGAATACTAGGATTAAATAAAACTGTTAAAGATGGTACTAGAGTTGCTTCTCGTTTAGATATTCCTGCCTATGAAAGATTTGATAAATGGGTTGTGTCTGTACACGATGCTTTTGATAAGAAGGGAAGAGAATCTTTAGACGGAGACATTATGGGATATGGCAAAACCGCCATACTAAAAAATGTAGAGTTTAAAGGTATGTCTCAAGGGGCTGCAAGAATATCGTCAAGAAGAGAAGATAAAGGAACAATTGCTAGAATATTTGGCGATTACTATAACGCAGAACCTGAAAATGTAGCTGAGTATGCAGCCCAAGCAATGAAGGATAAGAACTGGACTCAGGTGGGGTATAATCCATTTAGACATGGTTTTTTCTATGACAAAGATACAGGTATGCCTGTAAAATCTGCGGAAGAAGTAATTCAAGTAGGACCACTTGTATTAGCAAAAAATGCACAGAAAATGAAAATATCTGAGGCAAAGCAAGTTAGTCCAAAAGGCGGCATAAAGATACGAGCAGGTAAACCTGTAGAGGGCTTGAAAAATTTAAAAGAGACCAAAACAGTTTTTAATAAAGGTGGAGCAGTACCTATGAAAGAACAAATGAGCATGTTTGAAGACGGCGGTCTTATGGACGAAGGCGGCACAGTAGACCCCGTATCTGGCAACGATGTGCCACCCGGCTCTACACAAGAAGAAGTGCGGGACGATATTCCTGCACAGTTGAGTGAAGGCGAGTTTGTATTTCCTGCAGACGTAGTGCGCTATTGGGGTTTGGACACTTTGATGCGTATGCGTCAAGAAGCAAAGATGGGTCTTCAGATAATGGAGCAGATGGGGCAGATGGGCAATGCTGATGAAGCTACTATTCCTGATGACGTTCCATTTGACATTAATGACCTTGACATGGAAGATGAAGAGGAGTATAATTACCAAGTTGGTGGTTTTGTTCCGGGTACAGCACAACAACAGTTTGGTATTGCAGGGTATCAAGCACCTGTAATGCAGCAAACAGGTGTTGCACAAATACCACAGCAGCAATATACACCACCACCTGTTCCTCAAGCACCTGTTCCGCAGATGCAGCCTTTTGCTAGACCGCAGCAACAGGCAGTGCCTACAATGCAAGTGCCAGAACAACTGCCTACATTTCAACAAGCAGTAACTCCTCCAACAGAAACTGCTCCAGAAAATCGTGAGTATATTAATCCAGAAACAGGTGAGCGTAGAACATTTACTTTTATTAATAATCAGCCTATTACTGAAATACCGGCTGGGTTTATCCCTATGAGTGAATATACGGCTGCTCCAACCGCTAAAACACAAACTACACAGGTAAAAACCACTCAGGTTACAGAAGACGATGACCAACCAGACGATGGTAAACCTGCTGGTAAAATTGCATTTGGGGGAAGTTTGAATAGGCGTGGTGGAGTAGAAAATCACTTTTTAGCTACTCCTTCTTTTGAGGGAATAGACCCGTTTTCAAGCAAAGGAAGAATGTTAAGTAGTATGGTTAATACTTTAACTAGTGGAAAAATTGGCACACCTTTAACTTTAAAAGAAGGTGAAAGCGTAGTTTTAAGAGACATTGAAATAGGCCGTCCCTATGGACTTTATGCTGGCCCTAAAGAAAAATTAGATTTTGATGTTAGATTGGATGATACAGCATTTAATAAATTAGTTTCTGGAAAAAAAGTAACAGAAAGAAAAGAACTTGAAAATTTAGTTAATTTTGCAGAAGAGATTGGTTCTGTAGAAGGAACAACTGTTAACATTGATGATAATTTTATTGACCTTTATACAAAAGTAAAGGAAGAGGGCGTTGACCTTGAAGCAGCGGTATATGAGATGGGTCTTCCTGAAGCGGATGAAACTCCCGTGGCTAGGCAAGTTATAGGTGCAAAGTATCGTGATAGAACAGCAAAAGATGATACAATTCCCGGTGGGGCTAGACCAAGAGCAGAAATAACAACTTCCCGACCGACAACAGAAACAACTGTTAGAACTGGTAAAACCGAAGAAGAAGAAAGACAGGATGAATATACTTATGAACCTGCCTATGAACCTGATATTTTTGATACACCAGAATTTATGAAAGAAGGTGGCTTGGCATCTAAAAAGAAACCAAAGCCTAAAAGAATGAAGCGTGGTGGGTTAGCTTCTAAAAAATAAACCCGCATATTAACTGGCTACCTAACCCCCCAACATGGCTACGGTTAGCCCCAGAAGGAGAAAAGAAAATGGCAGAAGCTGCTATTATGGCTGAAGAAATGCAGTCACCAAAGAAAGTTGCGTTTGCAAATCGTAAATACACTAACGAAGAAAAGCGCAAAACGGAAGAAGAAGAACTAGAGCAGTTGCTCAAAGAACAGCGAGGCGAAGCAGAAGAAGAACAGTCTGCTGAAGCCAAAGAGGAAGCGGAAGAACCAGCAAACGCCGAAGAGAAAACGTTTAAGAAACGCTACGGTGATTTGCGTAGACATATGCAGGATAAAGAGAAAGAGTTTCAAGAACAGCTTAATGAACTTAAAAAGCAACTTGATGCTGCTACTCGCCAAGAAATTAAACTGCCTAAGTCAGATGAAGACATTGAAGAGTGGGCAAAAGAATATCCTGACATTGCTGGTATTGTAGAAACAATCGCAATTAAAAAGGCACGTGAGCAATCTACTGCACTTGAAGAGCGTGTTAAAGCGATTGATGAAATGCAAAACTCTGCAAAGAAAGAAAAAGCTGAAGCAGAACTAATGCGTTTGCATCCTGACTTTGGAGAGATTCGTGACAGCGATGACTTCCATGAGTGGGCAGAAGAACAGCCTAAGTGGGTGCAGGATGCATTGTATGAGAATGACAATGATGCACGTTCTGCTGCACGAGCAATTGACCTTTACAAAGTTGACAGAGGTATTACTGCAAAGAAAAGCAAAAAAGATACTGATGCAGCTAAATCAGTTGAGACTCGTTCCAACCGTAGTAAGCCACAAGAAGATGAGGCAACTACCTACTTGAAAGAGTCACAAGTTCAGAAAATGTCTCCTCAAGAGTATGAGAAGCGTTCTGATGAAATCATGGAAGCTATCCGCACAGGTAAGTTTATCTATGATATATCTGGTTCTGCTAGATAAAAAATGTAAAAAAGTGTTGACAAGTAGTTATTTTTAGGTATAACTATAGTCAATAATGGTGTAAGTGGAGTAGCTATCTGCTTGCACCGCTAACAAACAACCTATGTCTTACGGATTACCTGACGAGCATGGCCCGTTGAATATTCGGTCGGCCAACTGAATAGAATGCGCACCCATAGTGAATCAGCCTCTGATTAGTCTGGTGAGTTTGTATCTGTTTAAAATGCCAATATAGGAGAAATATCATGGCTTTCACTACTGCTAGTGGGTATGGTAATCTTCCTAACGGTAATTTTTCACCCGTCATTTACAGCAAACAGGTGCAACTTGCTTTCCGCAAGGCCGCTGTTTGTGAAGCAATCACCAACTCCGATTACTTCGGTGAGATTGCTGCAATGGGTGATTCCGTTAAGATTATCAAGGAACCCGAAATCACTGTTAAGGCTTACGCCCGTGGTACAACCATCACGCCGCAAGACCTTGATGACGAAGACTTCAGCCTGACCATTGACAAAGCTAACTACTTTGCGTTCAAGGTTGATGACATTGAAGAGGCGCACAGCCACGTTAACTTCCAGTCTCTGGCAAGTGACCGCGCTGCATATCGCCTTGCTGACCAGTTTGACCAAGACGTTCTTGGCTACTTGTCAGGTTACAAGCAGTCTTCTCTGCACTCAAATGCAGACACCGCTAACGATGTTGTTAACGGTTCAAAGGCTGTAACAACTGCTGGTTCTGACGAACTGCTTGCATCAATGAAGTTGGACGCATCCGACTTCTCTGACGGTGCAGGTTCCGTTGGTTCTGCTGGTTACGCGATTGCAATTCAGCCGCGTACTGGTGGTGCAACTGACGCAACTCCGGCTGCTGGTGATACCCATCCGCTGACCCTGATTGCACGTATGGCCCGTCTGCTGGACCAGCAAAACGTGGACTCACAAGGTCGTTGGCTGGTTGTTGACCCGGTATTTATGGAAGTGCTGAAGGACGAGGACTCTCGTCTGTTCAACGCTGACTTCGGTGGTTCTGGTCTGCAAAACGGCCAGATTGGTACTCAAATCCACGGCTTCCGTGTGTATCAGTCCAATAACCTGCCTTCAGTCGGTACTGGTTCTTCCTTTGCTGGTGCAAACAGCAACACTAACTACGGCGTTATCGTAGCTGGTCATGATTCAGCTGTTGCAACTGCAGAGCAGATTAACAAGACCGAAACCTACCGCGACCCTGACAGCTTCGCTGACATCGTTCGTGGTATGCACCTGTATGGCCGCAAGATTCTTCGTCCTGAAGCACTTGTTAACGCCATCTACCACTTGGCTTAAGGGGGGATTGAATAATGGCTACTATTACTTCACTTCTTAAAGCTGCGACTGGCAATTCCCAGCGTGGCCGCAACCCTTACATGGTTGAGAACACCATTGACATCGTGGCTACTACGGTAGACCCGTCTGCCGGTGATGTTGTTCAGGCAATCACCATTCCTGCTGGCACCAAAATCATGGCTGCTGGTGTGGAAGTTGTTGAAAGTGCAACCATGAACACAGGTACAGATGCAACCGTAACTCTTGGTGCGGCTGACCCAGATGAGTACGTAACTGCATTTGACATTGACGGTGCTGCTGACGGTGCTTATGCACCTAGCGTCACTGTGTCTGCTGATGTAGTTCTCGCCTCTGACGACACTCTGGACCTGACCTTTGCAGGTACTGGCGCATCCTTCACGGCTGGTAAACTTCGTGTTTACGCAATCATGATGGATGTAAGTTCACAGGGTGACACTTCTGCTAACGAAGTAGACCGCGACACACTCGCCTAAATAAAGTGAGGGGGCTGGGAAACTAGCCCTCTCCTACCCTTTGAGGATTTCAAATGGCATACACTTATCTTGACATAACGAATGAAGTTCTTGCGCGGTTTAATGAAGTTGCATTGACTGCGGCAAACTTTGGCAGTTCTCGTGGGTTTCAAACTCAATGTAAGAACGCGGTAAACGATGCCATCAATTATATTTTTCAACGAGAGTTTGGCTGGTCATTTAGCCACGCAGAACAAACAGAAACACTGGTAGCAAATACTATACGTTACACAATCGGTGCTTCCATTTACAATGTTGATTACGAAACATTTAGAATTAACAAAGATGCCTCTCTTGGCGTAGCTGGTGTTACACTTAGAGAGTTAGACTACAAAGAATATGTAGACAAGTTTATTGACCAAGAAAGCACATCGGACGTAGGCGGTGTGCCTATTTATGTATTCAGAACACCTGACAATAATTATGGTTTGTATCCGTATCCAGACAAAGCGTATACACTTAAATATGATGCATACACTAAACCAACTTCTCTAAGTGCCGAAACTGACGTTCCAACTATTCCTGAACAATTTAGGCAGGTTATTGTGGATGGTGCAACTGCTTATGGCTATCAGTATCGTGGAGAAGCACAGCAGTATGGCATTAACTTTGCCCGGTTTGAAGAGGGCATTAAGCACATGCAAAGCCTGTTCTTGAATAGAAACTTTAACTATATTCGTTCTACTTACATACCACGGTCACAACGCTACGGCACTTCTTTGTTCCCATCAGGAGTATAACACATGGCAGACGAATCTGGACTCAGCCCATACGTCTTTGCCTGTGAGGGTGGACTTGTATTAGACCAGTCTACATTTGCTATGCAGCCCGGTATGGCACTTGAACTGCAGAACTTTGAGCCGGACATTCGTGGTGGATACAGACGCATTTCTGGCTATACTAAATGGAACAGCAACATTGTTCCGCAGACGGCTTCTGCTACTGAACCTGTTTTAATGTCAGCGTATTTCAAGGGAAATGTAATCGCGGCACGTGGAACAAGCGTATATAAAGGTGGCACAACTGGTAGCTGGACATCTATTGATAGTGGAAGAACAAGCGCAGGTAAGTATTCTTTCTTTCGTTACAATCTAGCTGGCACTGACTATATTGTGTGGGCAGATGGCGCAAACAACGCTAGTAAGTATGACAACACAACTGTTACTGACCTGAATGCGACAGACGCACCTGCAGACCCCAGCATTGTAACGGGATTTAAAAACGCCTTGTTCTTTGCGGGTATGTCAAGTAACCCACAAGAGATTGTTTTTACCGCACCTTACACAGACGATGATTTTAATGTTGCAAATGGTGCTGGTTCTATTGCGGTAGACAGCGTAGTTACAGGATTGTTTCCTTTTCGTGAAGCACTGTATATTTTCTGTGAAGAACGCATCTTTAAGTTGGTAGGAAACACTTCTGCCGATTTTGTTCTACAGCCAGTAACTCGTGAGATTGGTTGTCTTAATGGCAACACCATTCAAGAATTTGCTGGTGACATTGTTTTTCTTGGGCCGGATGGTCTGCGCACAATTGCCGGTACTGAACGCATTGATGACGTTGAACTTGGGACAATTAGTCGTGCGGTGCAAAGACGGTTTTCAGATTTGTCCGATGTGGACGAGTTTGAAAGTGTGGTGATACCAAATAAAACACAGTATCGCATTTTCTTTTCTAATTCAAATACGACCAGAGGAAACACAACAGGTGTTATCTGCGTAAGAAAAGGGGAGCGTTACGAATTTGCTGACCTTCGCGGTATTCGTCCAAGTTGCACAGACTTTATTGTAGATGATGGCGACAGTATTATTCTTCATGGCGATTTTGATGGCTATGTATACCAGCAAGAAGAAGGTAACGACTTTGACGGGAATGTGATTACGGGTAAATATAGGTCACCCGATTTGTCAATGGGCGATGCCGGTATTCGCAAAACATTTCAGCGTGTAATTATTAACTATGCACCTGAAGCTGCAGTTAACGCGGATTTGTTTGTGCGATACGATTATGAATCCCCTAATGTAGCTAGACCCGCTGCTTATCCATTTGATACCGCAACTGTTGTTGCAGTGTATGGAACATCCTCTTACGGAACAGCTACATACGGTGGTCAGTCTAACCCATTAGTTAGGCAGCCGATTGAAGGTAGTGGCTTTGCTGTAGCCCTACGAGTTAACGACAGAGGCACATCAGCACCATACTCACTCAAAGGTTTTCAGCTAGAATTTGATGCAGGAGCAAGACGCTAATGGCAGGTTATACTAGACAATCCTCGTATACTGATGGCGACATTATCAATGCCGCAGACAGTAATGACGAGTTTGACCAGCTTGTAAACGTATTTAGTAATACAACTGGCCACGCACATGATGGCACTGCTGCCGAAGGTCCAGTCATTGGTTTGATTGGCGACCCCGGCGTAACCACTCCCAAAAACAAAGTTGTTGTGGATGACAGCAACAACCAAATTGAATTTAGCATTGATGTTTCTGGCACATCAACAGAACAGTTTGTGCTTAAAGACGGTGTGATTGAACCTACCACGGACAATGATATTGACTTAGGTGCTAGTGGAAAAGAGTTCAAAGACCTGTATATTGACGGTGTTGCATATGTAGATAGCATTGCAATGCCCACTACAACTGTCACAGATATTCTTGACGAAGATGCTATGACTTCTGACAGTGCAACTGCACTGGCTACTCAGCAATCCATTAAGGCATATGTAGACGCACAGGTTACTGCACAGGATTTGGACTTCCAAGCAGATACGGGCGGCGCACTTAACATTGACCTTGACAGTGAGTCACTTACCTTTACAGGTGGCACAGGCATTGACACATCCGGTTCAGGCAATGCTGTTACCTTTGCTATTGATAGCACAGTAGCCACTCTTACTGGCACACAGACACTTACAAATAAAACCTTGACAAGTGCTGTACTGAATGGTACAATAAGTGGAACTTCCATTAAAGATGAAGACAATATGGCATCAGACAGTGCCACTCATCTTGCAACCCAACAGTCAATTAAAGCCTACGTAGATAGTCAGGTAACTGCACAAGATTTAGATTTTCAAGCTGATACAGGCGGTGCATTAAGCATTGACCTTGATAGTGAGACAATGACCTTCACGGGAGGTACGGGCATTGATACCAGCGGCTCTGGCAATGCTGTGACCTTTGCGATTGACAGCACTGTAGCTACACTTACTGGCACACAGACACTGACTAACAAGAGCATTGACGCTTCTCAACTTACTGGTACTGTAGCTAATGCACGGCTTGACCAGCAGCTTCAAGATGTAGCTGGCCTTGCTGTAACTGACGGTAACATCATCGTTGGTAACGGTACTAATTTTGTAGCTGAGTCTGGCGGCACTGCACGTGCATCTTTGGGAGTATCTATTGGTTCTGATGTCCAAGCCTATGACGCAGGTCTTGCTTCTATTGCTGGCCTCACTACTGCTGCCGATAAAATTATTTATACTACGGCAAGCGATACATACGCAGTCACTGACTTTACGTCCTTTGGTCGCAGTCTGGTTGATGACGCTGATGCTTCAGCGGCTCGTACCACACTTGGTCTTGTTATTGGCACTGATGTCCAAGCCTATGATGCGCAACTTGCGGATATCGCAGGTCTTACACCAACAGATGGCAACATCATTGTAGGTAATGGCACTAACTTTGTAACAGAATCTGGTGGTATTGCTCGTGCATCACTTGGTCTGGGTTCAATCGCTACTCAAGATAGTGGTAGCGTAAGCATCAGCGGTGGTAACATTGACGGTACTGCTATTGGTGCTAGTGTACGCAGCACTGCACAATTTACTACACTAGAAGTACAAAGCACTTCTACACTAGAGGGTACACTCAATCTTAATGACGACCTTGACATGGGCGACAACAATAAGATTAGGTTGGGTACAGGCGATGACCTTGAGATTTACCACGATGGGGCTAACAGCCGTATTAATGATGCAGGTACAGGTAGCTTGAAATTGCAGTCAGGTAACACTGACCGAATTGTAGTGGACAGCAATGTTACTATTCAGGGTCTGATATACCCATCTTCGGATGGTTCAGCCAATCAGGTGCTTACAACCAACGGCTCTGGTACGTTGTCCTTCCAGAATGTAACTGAAACTGACCCATCGGCATTGGCTTTTGCCATTGCATTAGGGTAAATAGTGCTTGACAAATAAAGTGATATATGGTATAATTATACTAAACTTGGAGTAAAAAATGGCAAACGCATTTTTATCAGAAACGCAGACAGGTGTAGGCACTTCGCCAGTGACTATACTGACATGCGGAGCATCAACAGAGATTACCGTCATTGGGTTGAGTGTATCTAACATTGTAACCAGTCAGATTCTTGTGGACGTGCAGCTTGACGCATCAGGTCGCACATCAGGAGCAGAAGACAGTGTTTACCTTGTTAAGTCTGCACCTGTTCCTGTTGGCGGTTCTTTGGTTGTAGTGGGTGGCGACCAAAAGGTGGTCATGGAGCCGGGTGATGTTATCAAAGTAACATCCGATACTGCAACATCTGCTGATGTCGTTTTGAGCCATCTTGATATTACATAAGGGGTAGGGCATGGCATATCTTGGCAATATACCTGCTGTAGCATACTCATCGGTATCCTATCAGGATTTGACTGGTGGTAGTGGAACAAGTTTTACACTTGACTATCCTGCAGGTAATGAGCAGGAAATTGAAGTATTTGTGAATAATGTTCGTCAAGAGCCGGGTGTTGCATACACTGTTAGTGGCACATCCTTGACCATGACAGGAACTATTTCTTCTGGTGATGATTTTTATGTGGTGTTTCAGAGCAAGGCGCAACAGACTATTACGCACCCAAGCACACAAAACCTCAATGCTGCAGATGGAAATTTCACAGGAACTGTAGAGATTAGTGGCAATTTTCCTATCTGGGAAAACAGTCAGACTGTAAATGCAGACTATACAATTACAGATGGACGCAATGCCATGTCTGCTGGCCCAATTACAATAGCATCTGGTGTAACTGTTACAGTTGGCACTGGCGAAACATGGACGGTGGTGTGATATGAGTACAGTAAAAGTAGACACCCTTGTAGCAAGTGATGGCAGCAGCCCGGTAACGCTGACGAAGCAGAGTGCAGCGAAGGCGTATTTATATGCCCAACAAAGAACAGCAACCGTAGAGGCTAAAAATAGTTTCAATGTAAGTTCGTGGGTTGATGATACTACTGGTCAAAGCACCACAAATTTTGTCAACGCTATGTCTA
>Ga0208162_1001051_pt1 | contig 14872 bp, 17 predicted proteins | sample CB_VirMetaG_4_FD_184539 | JGI IMG/M metagenome (GOLD analysis project Ga0208162, IMG submission 184539) | Freshwater to marine saline gradient viral communities from Chesapeake Bay - CB_1508_1M Viral MetaG (SPAdes) (version 4) | ecosystem: Environmental > Aquatic > Marine > Coastal | place: USA... | reverse complement strand
TCAATAAATTCTTTTGTTAGTTCGCCGGTTTTCTTGGCGCTTTCTTCAACTGCCCGACGAATGTTAACTTTAGATAAGTATTTTGTTATTTCGCCATCTTTGTCGCAAGTGGTAATTTCTGAGCAAATGGTTGGGTTGTCATCCGCCCCAACCATTGCCTTTAAAGTCGACCCACATTTTTTGCATTCGTAAGTGTAAATGGGCATTATTCTTCTTTGTTGTAGTAATCAGAAGATGAGCGAATCTTCATTCCAAGCCCATCAACTATTTCTGCTCCAATCTCTTTACAAGTTGTAGCTTCTGGAATCTCATTGATGAAGCGATCTCCACCCTTGGCAAAGATGTCAGGGCTCACGGCTTGCAAAGACCTACATACAGTAGAATCTTCATCGATAGAAAGGAATACCTCGTCGACGCATTTGAGAGAGGAGACGATCTTTAGTCTATCTTCCTCTATCATAAACGGGGTGCCCTTTTTAAGCGCCGCCTGGTTATCATTATTAACAATAACAACCAACTTGTCTCCAAGCTTGGCGGCCATCTCTAAATACTCAATGTGGCCAACGTGAATTGGATCAAAATAGCCGCTGGCCACAACTGTTTTACTCTCTTTCACGCTCTGCCTCGGCTTCTTCTTCTAGCTCTGAAAGGTCTCCGGATACAACAGGTGGGTTTGTTACCACAAGTCCATCATCGGACATTTCAAAAACCATTTCTTGAAGAAGTGGCATAATGTCTGTTTGCTCCCAAAGGCATTTTTGTAGAGCCATCAACAGGGCTCCGGCTGCTTGATTTGATAAATGCATTAGTTTTCTCCTTTATTATAATTCTTGCTGCCAGCGGTCAATCATATCATCTAGCAATGTTTCAAATGTATATTCCGGTTGCCACCCTAAAACCTCACGGGCTTTTGAGGGGTCTCCCTTAAGATATTTAAGCTCTTCGGGACGCATAAACTTTGGATTTTGTACAACGTAGTCTTTATAGTCCATTCCTAGCTTTGAAAACACAACTTCGCACAAATCCCTTACTGAATGGGTTTCTCCTGTAGCTACAATAAATTCTTCAGGAGTGTCATGATTGAGAATCATGTGCATAGCCCTTACATAGTCTTTCGAATGTCCCCAATCTCTGTAAGAATCCATGTTTCCTAGTTCTAATTTATCTTGTAACCCTTTCTTAATTGCAACAGCACCCTTAACAACCTTGTTGGTAACAAAATTCGAACCTCTTCTAGGAGATTCGTGGTTGAAAAGAATTCCATTACAAGCATGAAGGCCGTATGCATGTCTATAATGTCTTACAAGATTATACCCCATCACCTTTGCACACCCGTATGGACTAACAGGGTTCATTGGTGTTGTAAGTCTTTGAACTCCATCTTCATCAACAGAGTTGCCAAACATTTCAGAGGAAGATGCCTGATAAAACTTTGCTTCTGGGCAAGTTGTCCTGTAAATTTCAAGCATATTTAAAACACCAAGGGCGTTTGTTTGAATAGTAAACGATGGCATGTCAAAACTAATTCTAACATGGCTCATGGCGCCTAGATTATAAATCTCATCTGGCTTGACATCGTTGAAAACCCTTACTAGAGAAGGATAATCTAGCAAATCGCCATAATAAGTATTAATATGTTTAGTTATTTTATTGATTCTAGAATCTTGATTTTCAGCTACAGAGTGCCTCCTAATAATTCCATGGACTTCATAGTCATTATTTAATAAATACTCGGCCAGATAACTTCCGTCTTGTCCGCCTAATCCTGTTATTAACGCTTTTTTCATTTAATTATTCTCCTGTAAGTGTATAAAAGTCTTATCCTTTACTTGACCAAAATATGGACCATTTTTAAATTCGTATAATATCGTCCCCTCTTCCTGCACCTTAAAACCGTGCCCTCCAGAAAAAACAACAACGCAGTCTCCTTCTTCTAAAACTTCTTTGTGAATTGGTGTATCGTCTATATCCCAAAACTGGGCCTCAATTGAGCCCGAAAGAATCACCCAGGCTTCGTTCGTTCCTAGCGTCTCACGTTTGATATTGTTGTGTTTATGTGGTTTGAACAAATCATTTTTTGTTAGAATCTTTGAAGAAGCCTGCAAAAGAGCATCATCGGGAGAAAGATTTGTTCTGTTTATAAGTATATCTTTTTTTTTGTTAATAACTAAAAGTAATTCTTTGTTAACTTTAGAATAAATAAATTTAGGCATAGTTTTTTTCCCAAGCTATAATAGAATAACCATTAATAAACATGCTTCCAATAAAGCTTTCTTTTTCAAAAATAATATTAATCTTTTTTTGTTCTTGTAGATTATACATATAGTTTTTAAAATTAGCAAGATAATTTCTTTTTTCAAAATATTTTTTACTTAAAAAATCATATAAATTTTCATCATCTAAATATTCACCAATTGGTTCAATATGAAAACATATTTTAGGATTATTTTTTAAAAGAAAATCAATAAAACTTTTATATTTATCGCCAACCTGTTCAAGGGCTGCAAAGGTATAGACTCCGGAATTTTTTTCTAAATAAAACTCAGAGTTTAAATTAAAAAAATCAAATTTATCATATTTAAAATTAGTATTAAAAACTTTATTGATATTAGCAATCGATTGCTGAGAGCTGGAAGACCAATCCAGCCCAAAAGCTTGCGCCTCCGGGTTAACCTCCTTAACTCGTAAAAGATTGTGTCCTGTTCCACATCCAAATTCATATATATTTGAACAATCTTTCAAAAATTTTTCAAAAATCCAATATTGCAATATACTGACTAAATTATATTCCATGTTTTTATTGCATGGTTTTATTATTTCTTTATTCCATCTAATATACGGATATTTTCCAAAGTATTTTGGTATTAAAAAATTAAATTCTTTGTATTTTAAAAACTCTTCAGCGTTCTCCTGCCATCCACTTTCCCAGTCATCTAGTCGATGTTGCCCAGCTTGAATTATTGCATCTGTATCTTTATATAAATAAGATAATATTTTTAATACAACATCATTACTTTCTTGCTTGCTTAGCTCTCTATAGGATAAGTCAAAGTTTTTAATTTTTTCTTTTAAAAAACTTGTCAGCTCTTCTCCGAAGCAACGTTCAAAATCTTCTTTATTGATATTATTAATCATTTATTTCTCCTAATTTAAACCAACTTATTGTTCTTTTAATTCCTTCATTTAAACAAATAATTTGTTTTTTATAATCGGGAAACTCGTTTCGAAATTTTTCTATAGACAAACTAACAGTTTTTGGCGCCTCTTTCGTAGTTTTAAAAGAATTGTTTTTTCCTTTTATAGCTTCTACCTTAAAGCAAGCAGCTACCTTACTGGCAAGTTCATAAATTGTTATTTCTTCGGTATCTCCACCAACATTATATACAAAAGCTTTTCCTTCTGTCAATATATTTATCAACATATAAGCACAATTGGTAATATAGAGATAATTTCTTTTTGAGTTACCCTCATCTAGCAAATTAATATCTCCATTTTGTGCTTTAAAAATAAAATCTTGTAAAACTCTTTCGTCAGAAAAAAGAGCGCCTGGGCCATATGTCAGAGCAACTCGGGCTATTTTTGTATCAACACTACTATTGTTTTGTAGATATTGCCGGCAAAGTACTTCACCGAGACATTTTGAAATAGTATAACAAGAGCGATTACTTTCTAAATTATATGTACCATTGTAATCTTCTGGGGTTGGAATAAATTCTTTTGGGGGATTTCCATAAATTTCACTAGTACTTAAGAATAAAAATTTTCCGCCTTTTTTATTCATATGCTCTAAAATCGATTCAACTCCCACCACATTTATTAAACAAGTTGTTATATTGTTCTTTAAAAATTTTGATGGTTGGCCATATCCGGAGCAGAAAAAGCAAAAATCAATTTTCTCTGGTATATTGCTTGTTTTTATTTTTGTTGAACAATTCCAAGCAAAATAATTTGCTTCATTATTTTTTATAATATGTTTAATTCTTTTTAAATTATTTTTTTTACTTTTAGATGTTAAAAAAAGATTAATATTTAAAGAATGATTTTTATTAATATAAACAAAAAAATCAGCTAAAAATCCACCAATTAACCCATTTGCTCCAGTAATTAATATATTTGAATTTTTAAATTTTTTAATATTAATTTTTTTACTTAAATTTTTACAGTCTTCTAAAACAACATTATAATTATACATTTCCTATCTCTTCTTTTGTTAGCCCAAGTTTTTTTCTATGCTGACTAGATTCACCATAATTCGTACAAAATTTTCTAGGTATTCCTATTTTTTTTAAAGAAATTAATATATTATTTTTAGAAGCAATATCAAATATTTTATCTCCTAAAGAACCTATTATAGAATTTTCTTCAATTGATATACAATTATTTTGTTTTTTTAATAAATTTATTATTTTTAATTCTGCTGTATTTGAAAGTGGTTCAATTGTTGGTAAATAAATAATTGTATTTTGTTTTTCCTTCACTATTTCTAGTGTGTGTCCGCACGTAAAAATAAGTGGTAGTGTTAAGTCCCCATCGATAACATGACAATCATATGGATCAATGTCTAAATCTTCTTCATGCATATTGCTGAATAATTTAAAATACTTTGGTTTTCCATTTGACCATGATTTATTAAAAAGATTTTTAAATTCTTTTTTATTTCCCGGACAGAATATATCAATATTTGGAAGTGGTCTTAAAATTGATATGTCTGAATAACAATGATGTGTGCACCCTAAATGTGCATAGTCAAAAGAGCCACCAACTGTAACCATTGTTACATCTAGTTCTTGATAACATAAGTCAATCTTAATTTGTTCATATGCCCTCTCAACACAAAATGGTGCAATGGTATGAACTACCGGTCTGTAGCCCTCCATGGCTAAGCCGGCAGCTATGCTGATCATCGATTGTTCGCAAATTCCAATATTATAAAACCTTTCCGGGAATTTTTCTTCAAAATCTTTTAATAAAAAATGGCTAATATCCCCTATTAAAACAATCAATTTTTCATCTTTTTTAGCTTTTTCAATTAATAAATTTGCAAAAGTTTTACGCATCTAATTCCTCAATAAATTTTTCATATTGTTCTTTATTTGGTGGTCCATGATGCCAAGAGAACATATTCTCTTCCATATCTTTTATCCCATTTCCTTTTTTTGTTTTACAAACAATGCAAACGGGTTGATCTTGCTCTTTTCTTGCAAGTTTAATTGCTTTGTTGATTTGGTTTAAATCGTGTCCGTTCTGGACTGTGATTACTTTCCAGCCAAATGATTTAAATTTACTTTCAATATTATTAGTTGGCAAAGATCTACTTTGAGATTTATTTTCATCAATTAAACAAATTAAATTATTTAAATTTAAGTTTTCTGCAACCATTGCGGACTCCCATGTCGTACCTTCATTGCACTCACCATCACCAAGCAAGCAAAAAACTCTATTATCGTTTTGTGAAATCTTATTTGCAATTGCAATTCCAACAGACATTGGTAAACCATGCCCAAGAGAGCCAGTTGACGCATCGATTTTTTTGTGTTTCCCTCTATGTGGGTGCCCTCCTAATATACTGTCAAAAGAACAAAATGAAAAAAATTCTTTTTCGTTAATTATACCCATTTCTAAAAACACCGAGTAGAGAGCTAAACAGCCATGTCCTTTGCTTAGAATAAATTTTTCTTCTTTCTTTAGATGATTTTTATAAAGACAATAAATAATCTCTAATATAGAAAAAGCACTTGGAATATGTCCAACTTGAGTTTCAAAAGAAACTTTTAAAATTTGTTTTTTTAATTTTTTTATTATTTTGTCATGTTCCATATATTCTATTTAAATATGTTAGTTCACTGTTAGGGTTGAAATATGCTGCAGCTGCAGCTACATTTGAATCTGTACATATTAGTCGCTGAGCTTTTGACATTAGAACACAATCTATCAAACACTCTTCGCCATGTTCAGGTCCTGTAGCTGAAGTTAGGCATATAGGGTCTTTTGAAAAATACTTACTCATCCTAACAGCTGGGCGTGCAATGGTTCTTTTTTTCCCAAACGCTTTAAATATTTTCATAATTGCTTCATTATTATCAGAAGCAACAAATATTTGGCTATCTTTTTCTGTTAGTTTTCTTTCTATAGTGTCTAAGTACGTTTGCAAAGGCAAGGATTTACCCGGATATTCAAGTTTCTTATCTGTGCCTCTTACGTGCACAGCTAGAACATCTTTTTCGAAAAAATTATTATAAAATTTATTTATTTTATTTGTTATTTGTTTTTTTATTTTTATATTATTTATTATTATTTTATGTATATTTTTTCTATGTACTTTTTCTAGTTCTGTATCTAGCAAAGTCCACAACAGAAGCGGCTCATAAGAGTGAATGTTTTTAATTAAGAATTTATTTCTAATATCAAAATCTAAATCTCCGACCATGAAAATATCAGATACATCATATACACCATTTAATGCATCATCGATGGTGGAATCGTTCAATGGCTCGAAGTAATACTCCCATGGGTTCATAGAGCCATTCCAGCCTTCTTGTGACCAATAAAGACATTTTGAGCGCTCTATATGTGGTGAGTGATTTGGCTTTGGCGTTGAGTTGCTAATTGAAAAATTATTCTTATCTTGAACAAAGGAAGGATCACCATGTATATGAGCCTCTCTGGAGCCTGGTCTATTAAAGTTTGGATCTCGGCGGCCTGGTCCCCACCTGACAACAGGTATGTAGTTGTTATCCTCGGCCCATTTTATGTTGTCTAAAGTGTGTAAGAAAATTGAAAATAAACCATATGGCCTAGAATCAATTAATAAATATTTTTTATCCATTAAAATACTCCTTAAACATATTATAATTTTTAATTCCAAAAATATCTTTATATTTATTAAAAATACTTGATTCTTCTTTTAGTTTTTCTGAAAGATTTTTTTTCATTGTAGATAATCCATTTGGATTATAATAATATAAACCAAGTACTTGTGGAATCTTTTTAAACCTTGAACCACTTTGTACACAACGCAGCCACATTTCCCAATCTCCTGCAAATTTTAATTCTGTGTCAAACATTCCATTTTTTTCGCTCATTGTTTTTTTCCACATAGGTAATGGACCAGGTAGGCATTTAATCATATTTTCTTTTGAAAATTTGTATATTGAGTGTTCATATAATTTATTATATGAACTATTATTTGCAAAAGTTTCATTTTTTATATTTGTTTGATATGAATCAGCATATACTAAATCGATTGAACAATCAACACTTAAAGTTTTTGCCATTATTTCTAAAGAATTATAGGCTCTAGTATCATCAACGTTCCACAAAGTAATATATTCACCAGATGATTTTTTTATCCCTAAATTCATTGTTTCTTGAACATTTAAAACTTTATCTAATTTTTCATAAAATATATTATTATATTTTTTAGTATATTTTTCTATAACTTTATATTCTTTATCTGGTGAGTTTGCATCAAATATTAATAATTCACATTTTTCAAATATGGTTTGTTTAACCACCTCAGACATGAAGTGTTCAATGAATTCCCCTCCTTTATAGAGGGAGCATATTATTGAAATTTTTGGAATTTTTATTGGCTCTATAAATTCAATTGATTTATTTTCAATAATATTAATAAATTTTAAAATTGTTTCTTTTTTTTTATTTTTTATAAAATTTATTAAATCTAAACCTTTCAACCCTTCAAACCATGGTTCGCTAGCCGCTCCTATTAAATTATTTGTTATAACTTTACATCCCAATATTCTTGCTTCTATTACAACACGGTTAAAACTTTCAAGCCACTCAGGAAAAAAATACATCTTTTCTGCCGATGCCAATTGTTTTATAAAGCTTTTATATTCATTTGGATAAATTAAGTCAAATTCAATATTATTTTTTTTACAATATTGAACTGTTCTATTCATTCCTTTATTTTTATTTTTTGAATATAATATTATATTTTTTTTTGTTTTTTGAATATTAATATATTTTTTTAATGTTTCTAAATCTTCGTCTGACCACAAATTGCACCCTATATTAACAATATGATCAATCAATAAATTTTTCTGTAAAACCTCTGCATGTATTTTACTTTGACAAAATACTGCTTTTGCTTTTTCAAAAAAATCTTTATTTATAATATACTCTGAAGGGGCAAGCATATTTTTAAATTTTGAAGGATCATTTGTTGAAACGTATTTATGATCATGTTCTAAAATAATATAATTTGTATTTTTAAGTAATTTTTTATTATAATTACTTAAATTTATAAAATTAGAAACTATATAAAATTTATTATTTTTAATTTGGTTAGCTGTTAAAACATGAGAATTAATTTTTTCAATATTATATCCCTCAGTTATTAAGGAATTAATTAATTCATTATTAAATGCTTCGGCGCCGCCAGTAATACCTTGCTCTATAAAAAAATCAGATATGAAAACAACACTAGTCATATTCTTTTACCTCATTAATAGTGTCAGACCATGTTGTCCAATCAATTAATTCTGTCTTATCGATAAAATTATCCACAATATTCTCTGAGATCTCTTCTTCACTTGGCCAGTTTTCTTCAAGCCAGTCCGCTAACTGGGTTGCCTTCTTTTTTACTGCATTGTAGTTATCCATCATTGAGCGAAGTTTCATTTTAAATGAGCCTTCCTTTGGGAAACACCACATTGAGTCTCTAACAAGAATCTTGTCCCAAACGGCGCTTTCTTGAATGTGGCGAAGGTCATAATCAATCTTCATTGGAATAAACTTATTTTTTCCCTTCACCGGCATTGTCAAGAAGTCAACGTGCCCTGACCAAGCTGGTGCGATAATAGGAAGTCCTGCTTGTGCTGCTTCAAACAAAGGAAGTCCGTAACCTTCACCATGAGTTGTTGTGATGAAAGCGTGAATGTCCTTGTGGCGATAAAGACGTGCCATTTCTTCTTCTGACATATATCCATGAAGAAGATAAATCTTGCATTTCTTATCTTTGTAATCTTCGTGGTCTAGAAGCACCTTGATCCTCTCAATGCAATGAACTCGATCAATCTCGCAGTTCTTGGCTAGGTTTGTCTTAAGGACCAAACCAACGTTTTCACGATCAAAGTTTTCTTCAATAAACCATTTAACAAGGCTTTCTAGGTTCTTTCGTGGCCCCCACTGGGCAACTGTTAGAAAATTAAAGTCTGTTTCAAAAGAGATTTGGTTCTCAATTGACTCTGGACTGTCTTTAAAGTCCCATTCTTTTCTTGGATAAGGAATAACTTCAATAGGTGTCTTGTTCCTAAAGCCCTTAATAATTTCTCCAGTTTGGCTATTTTGTGCATCGTAGGAAGTTTCATCAAAAGCATAGCGAGCAAACTGAGACGGAACAATGATTTTATCCATCATGTTTGCCTTCTCAATCCACTCTCCTGCAATCTTTGTGGTTTCAATACCTGCGGTGACGCCAATGTTGATCGGTGCGATGCGCTCCCATTCAAGAGGTATTGTGACCTGAACAGAAACATCCGGCTGTGGCATTTGCCTTTGTTGTATTAACATAGCCGTCTTTTGGATGAGCGAATCAAGCCACGCACGCTCCTCATCGTCTTCAAAAATCCAGTTTGTTGCTCCCCAACTTGTTGAGATAAGATAAAGATCTAATTCTTCTTCTCTTGAACGAAGGGAGCGAAGAACAAGTCTTGTGTGTTCGCCGTATCCTGATTGTGACAAGGCCGGCCCTCTTACTAATACTCTTTTCATGCTATCTCCTCAAATGTCCAAGTTGTGTAATTTTTTCTGTTTTCCCAAGAGCCGTGACGGTTGTGAATGTCTTCTAGCAACGTTGGCCACTTTTCACAGAAGTTATTAAAGTTATAGTTCTTTTGTACGTGATCTCGGCCAGCTTCACCAAGTGCTTTTCTATCTTCCTCGGACATTTCTAACATCTTCGTAAGAGCCCCTATAAAGGCTTCCTTATTGAGACGGTCCTCATAGATGTAAGGAATGTCTTGAGAGCCTATGATGGCCTTTGAGGACGGTTCTAGGCCTATTCCAAACCAGTTCTCACCATCAGTTACTTGTTCTTGAAGCCCACCGGTCATATTTACAATGATTGGAGTTCCACAAGAAAGAGACTCAAGGGTTGCTAAGCCGAAACCTTCAGCATCTGAAATGTTGATAGTGCAGTCGACCATATTATAAATGTTCGCAAGAATCTGCGGTGGATACTTTTGCTTTGAAAAGAACACTTGACCATCTTCATGCATATCAAGTTTCTTTGCAATCGCTTCTAGATCTTGACCATTTGAATCTTTTGTGTCTGTGTGCATAATAAGAGTTGCCTTGTCCTTTCCAACTCTTTCCAAGAACTCTTTAAACCAGAATAGTAGGGTTCCTGACTGCTTTCGTCGTGCGTTTCGGTTGTTCCAAAAGAATACAAACTTTTCGTGGGACTCTCCTAGCTGGTCTTTTCTAAGATCTAATGTGGCTTCTTCTGGCATTGGCTTGAAAACGTCGCCATCAACTGCGTGTGGAATATAATGACACTCAACATCTGGCGCAACTTCTCGCACAATAGCATCTGTAACCTTTGAGATTGAACAAATAACATCATTTGAGTTATAAAACTTTTCATTGTAGTGGGGAGCTGGGAAGTTGTCCCATACATGGTAATAAACCATCGGCATTTGAGAGCGAATCTCGTCTTCTATTTCCCAGAGCCATCCAAAGAAACGTGGATCTGTCATAAACCACAAAAGGTCCGGTCGATGATTTCTCATAATCGACCGGACCATATCAGGCGTTCCAAACCCGTCAACCGGGTAAATAACCCAATCATCTCCCCATTCTTCTGTTCTGATGGGGTCGTATTTTGGGTGTTTTATAGCACCACCAAGTGAAACAACTTGGAACTTTCCTGTTTTTAAAAGCGATTCTATTACGTATTTTGTTTGCGTGCCAACACCAGACGGGGAAAGAGGCATGTCTGATATTGTTAGAATCTTAATCTTGTCTGTCATTTTACCTCGGGCAATGTTTTGTATTCTTGAATTCACAATAAGTGCAATTCATTCTATTCTTAAAATATAACTGTTTGTGAATATTGTAAACTGCTTGTTTTGTAAAGTCAAGAGCATTTTTAACTTTTTTTTGCCCTGAAGTAATTTTAAATATTTCTACTTTATCTTTCTTTGCTGTTCTTTTAAGAAGAGCAAAATGACACTCAATGTCTTTTAGTGGAATGTTGTATTTCTTTGCATAAAAATACTTGTAAAGCACTAACTGATAGTTTGTCATCTTGCTGCTTTTCTTTTGCGCATCCCATCCCCAAGAACAAGTTTTATAATCTAGAATGTGAATCTTACCATCTGAAGTTTTAATAATAAGATCGATAAAACCTTTAAAAGAAAAGTTATAATCAATGTCTAGATCTTCTTTACAGTCTTCATAAAGAGGATATTCTACAGCAACTAACTCAAACTTTCCGAACTCAATGCGAAGAGCAGGCAAGATAAGCTCAACAAGATCTTCACCTTGTGTTTTCATCTGCTCTACGAGTTTTTCATCGTATTCTACACCGTCCTCTTGGAGTTGGTTGATTTGCTTTGTAAAATCTTTTTGAAAATAAGAAGTAGGATCTTCTATGTTCTCCAAAAGCAACTGTTCCGCTGTGTTATGAACAGCTGTACCAAAAGCGGTATGGGCAGAGCCCTTGAAGCCAGCAATGTCATCAACATAAACTAGCTTGTGATACCAAGAACATTTGTGCCAATTGGAAAGTTCAGAAAAAGAAATGTGTGGTTTATGTAGTTTCGGCTCGGTCATTTAGCTCCTTTATCTTTTCAAACGCCTCTGGTGAGATCCTAGCAGCTGCGGAGGCGCTTGTCAAGTAAAAGTGCTCAAAAACGTTGGCCCAGTATTCTCTTAGAGATGTCGCCCCATACGGGGAGGCGAACAAGCCTGGAGTTAAAATGTGTAAGATATCATAACCAACAGTTTGATAAAGAAACTTATCCCACTCTGGATCATACTCAAATGGAACAGTTTTAAGGAACTTTTCTGGAACTTCTATTTGAGCTTGCTTTTTCATTAGAGCAATTAGTTTTAAATATTTTTCTTCATACTCTTGTTGGATCTTGCCATCGCCATAGATAAAGTCGGTAAAGCGCTCTTCAAGAGAGTGGGCAACCTCGTGCACAATGTCGTCTAGAAAATCCTGCTCGGAAGATTGTTCAGGTAAAACATAAATGGCACCGTCAGCATATGCAGCATTTAAATCTCTTTCTCTAAGATCCTCAAATTCACCAACATAAATAACATCGATGCCTTGCATTAGAAAATAACCCGGCAATGTTTTTTCTAGTCTTTCCAAGGCTTGTCTAAAGTCAAACCTGGTCTTTCCTTGTATAAAGACCTCAATTTGACCGGCGTATAAAGTAAAAAAACTATTCATCTTCTTCTGTTCGTGGCTCTAAATCATCCATTGCTTGCTTATAACCACGAATAAAATTTTCCTCAGCAAGAGCAAAAACAAGTTCTGGGAAGTGAGAGGCTAATACATCAATAACCATCTCAACCGTAACATTGCCGCTTTCCGGTTGAAGCTCTTTTCCAACATAATCAACAACAAAAGTTTTTAGCTCGTTGTCGACTTGCACAACCTCATTAAGATCAGGGTTGAGCATTGCTTCTTCCATTGTTTTAATATTTTCCATTTTTACCTCTTATAAAATCTTGGATGCTAGAGTAGCAATCTTAGAGCGCTCGCCTCTAACTAATGTGACATGACCGGAGATTTCATACTCCTTGAACTTCTCAACTGCGTAAGCAAGTCCGTTTGATGTCTCGTCAGTATAGTCATTATCGATTTGCTCAATGTCTCCGGTGAGAACAATCTTTGTATTATTTCCAACACGTGTAATAATAGTTTTTATTTCGTGCATTGTCAAGTTTTGTGCTTCATCAATAATAATGTAAGCGTTGTTTATTGAGCGACCACGAATGTAAGTAAGTGCTTCAATCTCAATAATTCCTCGCTCTTGGAACATCTTAAAGTTTTCTTTGCCAGAAAGCAGGGTTTCTAAGTTGTCCTGAACGGGTGCTAGCCAAGGAAGCATTTTCTCTTCTAATGTGCCTGGAAGGAACCCAATGTCTTTGCCCATTGGAGTTACAGGGCGTGATACAATAAGTTTATCGTATTCTCCCCTTTCCAGCACTAACTCCAAGCCAGCAGCAATTGCGGTCAAAGTTTTACCAGTTCCTGCCTTTCCAATAAGGCTTACCAAACTAATACTATCATCTAAAAGCAAGTCAATAGCAAACGCTTGTTCTTTGTTTCTTGGAGACAGAGCATTGAAGATCTTTACACGTTCTCCTGAGCGAACTTTTTGCAGGGGCGCTGACCCTCTAATAAATCTTGCAAGTGCAGTTTTCTTATCGTTAGCATTGGAAACCAACATTAAGAACTGGTTTGGGTGGTATGCTTCTTCTACAAAAACTTCTTCACCGCCATAAAACTGATCAATAACTTCATCATCAACCAAAACTGATGAGAAGCCTGTATAAAGCTCACTTGTGTCTTTTACAACCTTTGAACGAATGTAATCTTCGCATAGAAGACCAAGGGAGTCGCATTTGACTCGCATGTTGATGTCCCTGGAAACCATAACATGCTTTCTTCGTGGGTTGGAGGCTTGCTCTTGGAAAACACAACAAATAATCTCATTGTCTGGATCCTTTAGTTGGATTTCCGGACAATCTGCTGATTTTTCAGGATCTAATTGAACTGCTTTTAAAACTCCTAAACCTTTTCCTAGGCGAACTCCTCTATAAAGAGAGCCCTTTTCTCGCAAACTGTCTAAAATACGGATTGTTTCCCTGGCATTTCTACCCACTCCATCTTGCCTTTTCTTGTGCTTATCTAACTCTTCTAAGACCCTAAAAGGTAATAAAATATCGTTATTTTCAAACGCATAAAGCGAATCCGGATGTGTCAAAGGTACATTCGTATCTAGAACATAAGTTTTTTTTGCCACGTGGTTTATCTCCTTCCTTTAAATAGTATTTAGATCTTTTCCATGGCTTTTCTATAAGATTTCGGGAGAACCGAATAACTAGTAAAAACAACCTTTCTTTTTGTTGTTCCAAAGTTAGTTTTTGTTGTAAGCATAAAGTTTAGGCATCTCTCTGAGGAGTTTGCCTTGTCGAATTCAATATTGATATTTCTAGCAAAGCTAGGATCTAATTTTTCATCATACATAATTTTTCCTTTTGTTTTTTTGCTACCAGCTCTAAATTATTGAGCTGCGTCATGAAATTTAAAATTTTTATTGTTTCTTTCCATCCTCTTGTTTGAACGGAAACTCCTAGCCCATCATCAACAATCTTTTTTGAAAGAGCATAATCATTCCCTCCAGGGTGCGTTCTATCTCCAATAAAAGCCAATTCTGCATCTGGGTGGAGTTTTAAGACCTCCTCAGCGACTTGTGATTTGTCTCGTCCTGGATTATTTAGGTCTAGTGAAATCTCCCCGCCGGCAACAGCAGATACTTCTGGGAATGTTTGTTCTATCTTTTTTACCAAGTCTAGTCTCTCACGGGACATTATATCCCAAGTATAGTATTCTTTTCGCTCCTGCAGCGTTGCATTTCGTCCAACAATAGAAAAATTCCACATTCCAATCCTTTTCTCTATGTGGTTTCCAGTCTTAAAAGGATAATGAGAAAATCTAAGTTGAAATTTAAGAAACTCTTCAAAACCAACTGGTGGGTTAAAATCTCTTTGATAAACTTTTTTATTGTCCTTGTAAAAGGCATTTCCCATACAAGCAAAAATACCCTCGGACAAGCTAAGAATTTCCGAGGGTAACTGCTCTTCTATTTTTTCTAAATCTGAACCT
>Ga0208162_1001050_pt1 | contig 14876 bp, 31 predicted proteins | sample CB_VirMetaG_4_FD_184539 | JGI IMG/M metagenome (GOLD analysis project Ga0208162, IMG submission 184539) | Freshwater to marine saline gradient viral communities from Chesapeake Bay - CB_1508_1M Viral MetaG (SPAdes) (version 4) | ecosystem: Environmental > Aquatic > Marine > Coastal | place: USA... | reverse complement strand
CTGTATTTTTTTTTCTTTTTTGGAATTGAATCTCCTGGTAAACTAATCATTTTTGATTGACCAGTTTTTGGATTATAAACTTCCACGTCTTTTATCTCAGCTGGTTTTCTGTTTTTAAGAAACTTCTCAATAGCTTTATTACGCATATTGGTAGTATCTTTTATTTTCTGTATAGGGTTATATCTAGCCATTTTAATATATTTGTACAAAGATAATAAATCTAATAAAATGCAATCCCAAGGTATTCACGACTGCCTCAAGTACTGGCGTGTGATCAGATACTTTATAAAACGCAAGTATGGTCTTTCTACTGCAGATCTAGATATGCTACTATTTTTATACAGCGAAGATATTTTTTCTAAACAACAATTTTTAGATTATGACGATTTACTTTCATGGGACAGACATAGATTTAAAAGATTGCTTGATAATGGTTGGATAGAAATATTTAGACCTAAAACAAAAAGACTAAACACAATGTATAGTGTTACTTATAAAACACAGAGAATGATAGACTCGCTTTATAAAAAATTATCAGGAGAAGAAATACCTATGTCTCAAACATCCAACCCTATGTTTGCAAAAAACGTAAGCTTTAGTGATGAAGTGTACAGAAACATGATAAAAGAAATGAATGCAGCTATAAGACAACAACGACGTCTTTCTCCTGAATAATAGTATACGGCTCGTCATTAATCATCATAGTATACCCTGCTCTTTTATCAAAATATACTATATCACCCTCATCAATTACCTCCACATCAGTACCTGATTTTATTATCACTCCTTTTTTGTATCTTAGTTGGTTAGCGTCTTCTGAACTAAGAAGAAGTCCTGAAGAAGTTTTAATCTCTTCTTCAATCATTTTTAAAACTATATTCTTGCCTATGGGTTTCATCTAAAATTTTTTTTAATTAATTTTTTGATATGTCTTCTAAGTGACTGTATTTTTTTTCTTTTCTTTCCAGCAGCCATCCTATAACCATTTAGAAAATATCTTTTAATTATTTTTTGAAGTTTCATAGTATGAACAAAATATTTCAGTTATATAAATATCTTCACATATACCATCTTCACAAACAGTTTCTCCTAGTTTATACTGATCAACGTAATAATTAATACATCTATCATCTGATTTACTACAACCAGCTATAGTTAAAAAAAGTGCAACAATCGCAAAGAAAATAATGTAATCTAATATTTTCATTTACATTCTCTTTTACTTTTTTCTATCATTGCCTCAAGTATTATTTTTTTTACAGCTAGATATACATGATTCGCAGAACTTACATAAATTTTTTTCTGCACAAACAAATCAGTTGAGAGTTTGTCAGCTATTTTATCCGCTTCTCTTTCTTCTTTATAATTATCTAAGAACATAATTTTTCCATAATTTCATAAGGAGCTTCTGCTTTCTGCATTCTATCCGACTTTATAAGCCTTCTTAATTCTCTAACTTTTAGTTTATATCCAGCTTGCAAAATGTCCATTTCTAAATCAGCATCATTTATGGTTTTAGAAAAATCAGGACTTCCATCAGGATTTTTAAAACAAAACCTATTTGTGTTGATTATCTTAACCATGTTTTCTGAAAGAAAGTCTAGGTAGTTATCATAATTTTTTAATATATGAGTGTAATTACTTAATGATATATAGTTATTTTTTTCAAGCCATTCTTGATGTTTTTTTTCTAATCTATTTAATTCTTCGTTTGTTATAGGTTTCATTGTGTCTCGTATGTTCTTGCCATAGTTACTATAGCGTTAGTAGATAGTATAGTTACAGCTACACTCACAGCATTCTGAAGTGCTTGCTTTGTTACTTTCATAGGGTCTATTATCCCCATGTCAATTAGATCACCCTCTTTATTGTTTTTAACATCAAGACCTATATTGTCTTTGTCATATTTTTTTACAAACTCAATCCCTGCATTATATTGTATCTGTAGAAGCGGCTCTTTAAGCGCCCCCCCTAAAATCGCTTTAGCGATTTTTTTGGAAGAATTTTTAGAGCTCAATAATTTAAGTCCCTCCTGATACAGTGCTAGTCCTCCCCCCGGAAGTATTCCTTCCTCCAGGGCACTACGGACAGCACACACAGCATCATCAACTCTATCGAACAGTTCTTTTTGTTCAAGGTCAGTATTACCCCCAACATAGATGACTCCTACACCACCGGTTAGTGATGCGATTCTAGACATAATAAAATCTTTATCCACTTTGCTAGTGGCAATAGAGTGAGCATCCTTAAGCTGCTTCACTCTATCATCAATAGCGGATTTGTCTACATGGTCATCGTCTTTAAGAATAATGGAACTATCCTTTCCAACAATAATTTTCTGAGCACGCCCTAAATCCTGAAATGTAATTAGGCTTAGGTCGTCTCCTGTCTTTTCTGAAAAATAAGTAGCACCAACCGACAGAGCTATGTCTTGCATCAGTTCATGTTGCTTATAGCCAAAGGAGGGTGGAATTATGGCGCAAAGCTTCAAGTTGTTCTTCATCACATTCGCCGCTAGGGTGTTTATGACGTTACCAGAACAAGGCGCTACTATTAGTAATTTTTTATTATCTGAGATGATTGGCTTTAGTACATTCTCGATTGTCAGTATATTATTTATCTCTGCATCGGACACTAGCACATACACATCTTCTAGTATACACTCATCTTTCTTTTGATTATTTATAAATAGAGGTGATGAGTACCCTCTATCTATTTTTAAACCATTAGTGGTCTCAAAGTTAGTTTCACTACCCTGTGATTTCTCAACGGTCACTATCCCATTCTTACCAACCGCATTATAGGTATCTGCTATTACTTTACCTACCACTGCGTCATTATTAGCTGATATAGTAGCTACATCTAGTAATTTATTTTTAGAGACAGCCTTGCTTCTCTTTTTAAGATTGTCCACGATCTCATTAGTCACACTGACCATATCACGTAGCACCTGTGGCTTATTATCTACACTCTGTAATAACTCACTGCCTTTCTCAACCAAAGCTTCTGTTAGAACTATAGCAGTTGTTGTACCGTCCCCTGCATTAGCAGCAGTTCTTGACGCTGCTTCTCTCATCATCTGTACCGCTAAATTTTCCACAGGGTCTAGTAGTTGAATAGACTTAGCTACTGTCACTCCATCTTTTGTCACGGTGATTCCATGCGTATGCTGATTAGATTCTATCAGTACAGTGTTACCCATTGGCCCAAGTGTTGACTTAACAGCCTTAGCCATTTTAGATATACCACTAATTAATTTAGAGCGTGCATCTTCTGCAAAATGCAAATCTTTTGGTGAGTACCCCCCAGATGTTTCCATTTAATTAAATTTTATTATGAGACCCATCGCAGTATCCCTCAGGATCATTTGTGTTACCACAACCGCATTTAGGTCTGTCTTTTAATTTCATACTGCTAATATAATATTATTTTATATAAAACAAAAAAACCAACCTATTACAGTTGGTTCTTTTTTTTCCAAAAGAAAAGGCTTTGAAGCTTCTTATCTAATGGCTCGTGTACTATGAAAACAAATGTAAATATATAATTAATTTTTAATCTGACAAAAAAAAGATTGGAATTTTCCAATGTGTTCCAAGAATTCCAATGTGTATTTATACAAAATTTTCATTGCCCATTTGGGGCAAAAAATGCCCATTTTTTGTAAACCATTGATAATCAATAATTAAGATAAAAATTATTAAAATTAATCCTGACGAACTGACGAAATTTTTTGTTTTTTTCTCTTCAATAAAAAAAAATATTTTTTTTCTTTTTTTTTCTTCTCTATTTCTCTTTTATTTTCATCATTTCGTCAGAAATAATAAAAAAAAGAATATAATATATTATAAATCAATAAGTTAAGTGGCTGACGAAATTTTTTATTTTCGTCAGTTTTTCGTCAGGTTCGTCATTTTTTTGTCATTTTCGTCAGGATATTTATTAAAAAAGAAAAGCTACCCCTAGATAGGATAGCTTTACCAACACTATTACCAACTAATTATGAAACCTAATCCATATACTTTTCCATCATCTTAGCACGAAGAATACCATCTTCGATCATCTGTGCTTTTTCTTGTTTTTTAAGAGCCTTCTTCATCATTGCTGCTTTAGCAATTCCTGTCATTCCATCAGGTCGATCGTTAATTAACCTTCCGTCTTTTACATATAGCCCGTCTACAAAATTTTTCATGACTAATATTTTATTGTTAAACCGATTAAACCAAGATACAAATTTAATTCAACCCAGTCATGCTCGTCGTCTACACCGTAGTAAGACCAACCTAAAGCGAATCCTAAATTGATTCTATTGTGAATCTCTAGTTCCCAATTCATATACAAAGGTAATAATTTTTATTACACATTTAGAGTGTTTGGATAATATATACATTTTGCCCCGACCCTGCCAATTCGGAAACCGATTTTTTTTTATGGGGTGGGGGTGCAAACTCAAACCCCTTGAACGGATTTTTTGCCGTTTTTTCCAGACCCTCGACCCCGAACCCCCTCGACCGGTTCGCCCTCGCTTTGGTCCTTCCTCCAAATTTTTTTGGGGATAAGGTGCAAACCTCCCTCCATTTATACCACCCCAAACCCAAAACAAAAGAAACATAAATAAATAAAATTATTTAGAATCATTCTAAATTTCAGATAGTTAGCAAAATAATACTAAAAAAATGATATTATTTAATTAAAAATGACTAAATTGAAAGTAATTTCAAACTAAAACTAAATTAATATGAAAGTAAAACTATTTAATAACGCTGAATCTTTAACGCTTAACGCCTTAGAAGATTTAAACCAATTTAGAGGATTAGACCCTCAAACCTTAAAACTATTGGTCAAAGTAGTTCAACACTCTTTGAACCAATTGGAGAACACTCCAGAGCTGAAAAAACTTAACATTAAATTAAATTAATATGGCTTACGATACATTAAAACAAAGCGACATTTTGAAGAAACTAAAGGAAAGAATTCAAGATCTAGACATTAATTTCAGACCAATTATTCAAGAATATTTGAGCGAAGCACTCGAGCAAATCGAGGAAGAATTATTAGAGAAAAATCAAACTAAAGATTTTAATAATATGGAAAAAATTCAAGAAGATATTTTTGAATTGTGTTGCGATTTAGCCATCGAAGTTGAACAAACTTTACTGGAATTATAAAAACAATAGGGGGGATTAATTTTCCCCCCCTTATATAAACTTAAATTAAATTAATATGATAGTAAATAAAAACATAAACTTAAGAAGCTTTGAATTTTGGTCGGGGGCAAAGCACCTTGCCGAAGCTTTAACATTTGAAGAACTAGAACAAATTGAATTTTGTCTAGAGGATTTATTTCACGATAGAACACCAAGCGAAACCGAAATTAATGACTTGTTTTGGTTCGAGGAAGATTTTATTTGTGAACTTATCGGGACAACACCCGAAGAAGTATTTGAGAGAGAATAACAACAAAGGGGGAATGATCTCGGCTAAAATACTAGCTGAAAGCTGAACCCCTTTTTTAAATATTTTAACTATGGCAAAACTAACTAAATTAATAGAGATCTTAGAAAATTTTGACAATGATCTAAAAGAGGAAATATACAACCGAGAAGACCAAGCTAATGAAAATACTTATAAATGGTCTAATTGGGAAGATAGTGACAAAGGAAGCAACTATATCGCTAAAACTGAAGCTTTAGATGAATTACGAGGATTTATATTTGAAGTAATTGAAAAAGCTGAAAAGATCAAAAACAAAGATTATTACTAATTAAATTAAAACACTATGACAACACAAATTACAAACTTACAAAGCCCACGAAGTGGCAACCCTGTTGCAAATCAATTTTTGATAAGCACCGATAAATATAATATTTTCAAATCTTATGAAACAATTATAGCTAAAGAAGATAGGGACACGAAAAAAATAACACTAGATAAAAACTCGTGGAACTATTCAGCGACAACCTTAAGATATTTAAAAGTATTTTTAGGAACTAGTAAAAGCAAAAAAGAACTAGAGGAAGACATTAAACAAGGGATTTATAAATTATCAAACCTTAATTAATTTAGTTTATGTATGGGGGAAAATGGACTAGTTTTCCCCCTTTTTAACCAACTTTAAAACAACATTATGAAAAGATTATTTAGTTACAAACCAAAAACATACACATTAAAAACTTGCGAACAAGTTATAGACACTTATATCAATAAGTATAAAGGAGAATTACACCAAATACAAGAAGGAAGTTTAGGATTAGGGAAACTTATTTTATATGGGGCAAAGGGTAAAAAATCAATTATCATTACTGAAGTATTTGAAACTCATTGGACTTCAACTCATAAAATAAGAATGTACAATAAGCTACCGAAAAAATATGAAACTTTAATTTATCAACTATGAATAAAAATTTAAACTTTAATTGGATATGCCAAGAATATGAAATCAACCCTTATTTAGTTAAGGAAGATTTACAAAGTAATAATATTGATCTAAACACACTAACTGAAGATCAACTAACTGAATTTATTTTTAATAATTATTAATTATGACAACACACCAGCTAAAAGAACTTAATCAAATAAACCAACACGAGATTTATATGTTAAGAAGACAAATAAATAATCTTAACAAGGATATAGAAAAGAAAGATAAAATGATCTCTTTTCTAGCTAAAAAAGTAAATAACCAATTAATATGAAAACAATAGAAATTAATGTTTATAAGTTTGATGAACTTGATAAACAAACAAAAGAAAAAGTAATAAATAATAATAGATACATAAATGTAGAAGATACATTTTGGTATGATTTTATAAAAGAAGATTTTATAAGATTAGGATTAGAGATCAGAAGCTTTGATCTTGATAGAGGAAGCTTTGCTGAAATACATATTGAAGACTTTGAATATACCAGTAAAAATATCATTGATGAATTTGGAGATAGAGTGCCTATCAAACAAACTGCAAAGAACTATATAGATGAATATAATAAGATACAAGCTAATTATAAAGAAGATGAAGATATTGAGAGAGAACTTGAGATACTTGATGAAAAGTATCAAAGAGAATTTGAGATCGATACATTATCTTATCTAAGAGATGAATATGATTATCAAATTAGTGATGAAGCTATAATTGAAACTATTGAAGCTAATGACTACAACTTTACTTGGAATGGAGAAATATTTAGATTATGAAAAACAAGAAACAAAATAGAGATAGAACCAACAAAGGAGAAAAAGTATATCACTTCAGAGGAACTTTTGATCAGGTATGGCAAGAATATTTAAAACTAAACCAGCAACTTAAAAACAACTTATGACACTAACCGACAACGAACAAACAACGAAGTGCCTTAGAAAAGCTAGGGTAATTCAAAGTGAAATAAAAGAAATAATTGGGTTATCATACCCAACAAAAGAATCAGATTATTTAACTATTCAAATGTTAGATTGGGATAATAAAGAAATTATTATTCAGCTATCAGCTTATGATTGGATAAATTGGTTTGATAATAAAACTTTAAAAAGAATTGGAGATTCTTTAAATAAAATTGTAACAAAGAAAACAACACCAATAAACAACTAAAACTATGGAACGACACGACTACGAACTAAAACAACGAGAAGATCAAATGATAAATGTAACAAGTGAATCAGCACTTGTAATATCTTTTGAACTTGAAATGCACTTTGATTACAAAGGCAAATCTTATGGTGCTTGTTGCACCTACGAAGTAGAGGGTAGGGGGATTTGTGATATTGAAATTTATGAATTAGATACCATAAACGATATACACCCACCTTTATTTGATGAACTATACGATATAGTAAGACAATACTTCAGAGAAGAATTTCATATTGATGAATCAAATGTACAATGGTAAAAATAAAACTAAATAAAAATGAAACAAACAAACACACCAGAGCAGTCAATACAAGAGTATTGGACTGAAAAAATAAGCAAAGAACTATTAGGTAAAAAAATTACCAAAATAGAATACCTTACTAAAGATGAGGTAGATAACAATATGTGGTACAAAACACCTATTGCTATACAATTAGATCATAGAATTTGGTTAATACCAATGGCAGATGATGAGGGGAATGATGGGGGGAGTATATCAACTAATATTAAAAATTTACAAATAATACCAACTATATAATTATGCCAAATCATGTATATAATAACATATCGGTTGAACAAGAGTATGCCGATAAACTTGAAGCTATATCTAAAGTAGGATTAGCAGAATTTTTTAAACCAAGACCAAAGGCTTATGATGACACTCAGTCGCCAATGCCAAAGAAAAAAGATGATCCATACTTGTACGAGCTTGGAAAAATTTTAGAGAAACATCATGGATTTGATAATTGGTATGAATGGTCATGGGCAAATTGGGGTAGTAAATGGGGTACATACGAAAATGAATTTAGTAAAACCGAAAATACATATAGGTACACTACTGCATGGAGTCCTTTAAATGAGGATATAATTGAAATGTTAGCTAAATATATACCGACTTTTCATTATTCTTGGGAAGAAGAACAAGGATATGGGGCAGTATATGAGTATCAAAATGGAGAAATGATTTATTTTAAAGAATATGATATACCTAATTGGGAAGAAACTGATGATGAAGAAATTCAGTTTTTAGCTGATGATTATGAATCTCCTTATGGTAAATTTAAGAGTGGATTCTACTATCATTGGAGTTTACATGAATATTTGGGAAAAAATTTAGATGAAGCTAAAAAATATTTGGATAGTAATTTAAATTAAACTAAATTTGCACTAATTATGGAACAATTTTGCAATAAATGTGAAAGCGATAACTTAATTTTCGGCAACTTTGAGTATGCTGGAGAGTATGCTTCGCTTGGATATGCTTGTAAAGATTGTGGTCATGGTGGGTTATTCTACTATGATGTAACTTATAATTTAACCAACAAACACTTTATCAAAAATGAAAATAAGGAAGATCGCAAGGAAAAAACAACATAAAAGATATGTATCTAATTATATCTTAACACTTGACTTTGAGTGCGAAAAGCTGAGAAGAAGTTTAAAATCAGTAAATGATAAGACAATTATCAAAAAGATTATATTTAAAACAAAACTTCAACAAAAGTATAGTAAAAGATTACAACTATTAAATTTTTAAAATGGAAGATCAACATTCGTTTCTTGTCCAGAGCAACAATGCTTTGAGAGACAAGATAGTAGAAATACATAATGCTTTATCAACTTATCAAGAGATGAGGTCTGGACTATCAGAGGGAGAGCAGTTTATATTTATTAATAAGATTATTAATTCAATAAAGAACATAAGATGAAAGAATATATTTTTAAACAATACCTAGATAATATTTTGAATCATTTAGGTATATCATTGGAAGAACTTCTTGATGAAACTAAAGAGAGAAGAATTACTGAAGCTCGATATATTTTATATTTTCTATGTCAGCAAAGAGGTATGCAAATAGCTGAGATACAATCATATATGAAAGCACAAGGCTTTGATGTGGCTTTATCTACTATGACAAGGGGGGTAGAAAAAGCAAAAGAAATTGTTGATAATGACCCCGATTATAAGTATATTGTTAGGAAACTAGAAAACATTGAACTCTAAAAGATTGCAAGAAATATTTCAAGAAGCTATAAATGATTATGGCTCGGTAGATTTATCGGATAATGGGTATCAAGCAAGAATGAGATTAGGAGTAAAAATAACAAGAGATTTAGAGACCAATGAAGTAATTATATACGACCACTCAAAATCAGATTATTATGTTGAGATGAAAGACATAAATAAAGCTGTGATAAATGAGCTTGGTTGGTACAAGGGAGTATTAACAATAACACTAGATAAATACAAAGACAAGTTAGAAAGAATAAAAGAGAGTATAAAAAAGGAACTCAATGGGGGTAAAAGCAAAAAGAGATTAAACTATTTTAAGGATTCAAGAGAACAAATTCTTAAAAAATACTATTTAATAACACAAAAACTACAATATGACACTAAAAACAACTAATATAAAAGGAAAGGAATATGTTGAGGTTAATGAAAGACTCAAGTATTTCAGATCAAACTATCCTAATTATAGTTTGATAACAGAGGTGTTGGAGAAAACTCCTACATCAATTCTGGTAAAAGCAACTATCTTAAATGATGAAGATAGGGCTGTGGCTACAGGAATAGCTGAAGAAAAAGAGGGTTCAACTTATATTAATAAGACAAGCTATGTAGAAAACTGCGAAACTTCTGCATGGGGTAGAGCCTTAGGTAACTTTGGAATAGGTATTGATTCGCAAGTAGCTTCATACGAAGAGGTTGCTAATGCAATACTTAATCAAGACAAACCAACAAGACCAAGATCATTAAAAGTATTAGGAGTAAAAGATGCTCCGACAGTCATTTTAAATATCAAAAGAAAGCTAGATTCTGGAGAGACTTGGGATGATATTGTCAATGAGCTAAAGCTTCAGTACAAGGTAACAGAAGAGCAAATAGATAAACTTAAATCACAAGCAAATGCCTAAGCAGTTATCAAAAGAGCAAATCATTGATAAGCTTCGTGATGATGAGCAGTACTATGGAGACTTCGGTAGACAATTTATATCTAATTCAGATATAAAAACTTTGCTTAGTAATATAGAACAATTTGGACAAAAGGTAGTAGAGAATGAAAATCTAGCTAAAGGTAAATACTTTCATCAGTTATTACTTGAGCCGGATAAAGCAAAGGACTTTCCTATTTGTGATGTGAAAGTAAGGAGTAAGGAATATAAAGAGTTTCTTGCTGAGAATAACTTAGACTTTGCTCTTAAGACTTCAGAAGCTAAAGAAGTAGAGTTAATGGTAGAGTGGTTTATGGAGAAAGACAATAAAAAAACAATAGGAATTAAAGAATACCTTTTCGATCTTGGAGCTAAGTATGAAGAGCCAATGGTCAGAGAGTTATACGAAGGTATAAACTTCAAAGGTAAAGCAGATGTTATCAGCAGAGGTATGATAATAGATATAAAAACAAGTAGTGATGTATATAAATTTGCTAAGAATGCTCCATTTTTTGGATACCATACTCAAGCATATATATACAATGCATTATTTGAAATGCCAATGGTTTTCTTTGTTATTGGAAAAGAGAGAAAGCAATATGGTACGATAAGTGGGGATTACTATGATGTAGGAATCTTCAATGTCAGCCCTGAATTTATAGATAGAGGAAGGGAAGCAGTGGAACATGCACTTGTCCACTATCAAGATTACTTTAGCAAGAATGCTAAAAAGAGTATAGATGAAATAGTTTTAAAAGCAACATTATGAGTGATAATAAATACAAACACCCTGAGGGAAGAGCAAGTTTATTTGTAAATAAATACAAAGAAAAAGAAACTCAACCCGATATGAAAGGATCAATGACAGATCTAAATGGAAATGAATTTGAAATAGCTGGCTGGAAAGGTCAAACCCAGAATGGCGAAGAGAAAATTTCTATTCAGATCAGTAAACCTTATGTAAAGAATGATTCTGGTAGTGAGAAAGAGGAGTCCGATGGGCTACCTTTCTAAAGCAGATTCATATTAATTAGTTTTGTTTATGGAGGGGAGAGCATTGGCTTTTTTCGTTGGCTTTTTGCATTTTTCTTTTTCAAGTCTGTCTCTCCCCTTTTTTAATTTAATTTAATAATGCCTCAGGTAGTAACAATATTTAAAAACATACGAGAAATAGAAGCTCCATTCTTTAAGGATGTAACCTACATACTTCAAAGAATTAAGGATGGAAAATCTAAAGAGCTTGTAAAAAATATAAGAAGCGAAAAAAATAAAACCATTCGTAACGAACTCAAAAAAGAACTACCAGCAGTTTGTTTCTCAGGGCAATTTAATAAAAGAGCTGACACTTCAGTAGTAGAACACAGTGGGCTAATATGTCTTGACTTTGATGGCTACGAAAAACAAAAAGATTTATTGGAAGACAAAGAGAACTTTCAAAACAACAAATTTGTATTCTCAGTATTTGTTTCTCCATCAGGAAATGGACTCAAGGTATTAGTTAAGATACCTCCAGAGGCAGATAACCATGTAAAATATTTTAATGCACTTAAGAAAGAGTTTGATTCTCAATACTTTGATAGCACCTCAAAAAATATAAGTAGAGTATGTTATGAGTCTTATGACCCATTACTATATTTAAATGAGACTTCATCAGTTTGGGATACAATAGAGGAGGAAACCTATGAAGAGAAGAGTACATTCAAAGATATACCTATACTTAAAATTACAGATGAGAATAAAATAGTAGATATATTAATTAAATGGTGGCAACAAAAGTACCCTATGGTAGAAGGGCAAAGAAACCATAATGTTTATATACTTGCTATGGCTTTTAATGACTTTGGAATTAGCAAGACACTTGCTTCATTTGTTTGCAACCAATACTCTTCATCAGATTTTAGTCAAAGAGAGATTGAGACTACAATTAATTCAGCATATTCTAATACACAAAACTTTGCTACTAAGTTCTATGAAGATACAGAGACTATTAATGATGTGAGGCTCAGATTAAAAAGAGGAGACTCTAAGTCAGAGATTAGAAGAGATCTTCAGGACACAAACATTGAGCTTGATGTAATAGAGAATGTGATTGAAAAAGCAGAAGAAGAAACCACTGATAAGTTCTGGAGCAAGAATGAGAAAGGAACAATAAAGATTATACCTATTCTATTTAAAAAGTTTTTAGAAGACAATGGGTTTTATAAGTATTGTCCAGAGGGTGGAAAGAACTATGTCTTTGTTAAGGTAACTAATAATTTAATAGACCACACTAGCGAGAAAGAAATCAAAGATTTTATTCTTGATTATTTAATTGATCTAGATGATATGTCTATATATAATTACTTTGCAGACCAAACAAGATTCTTTAGAGAAGAGTTTTTAACTCTATTATCTACGATTGACATATACTTTATTAATGATACAAAGAGTACATCTTATTTATATTTTAGAAATTGTGCTGTGCAAATAACTAAGGATGAGGTGGTTGCGATTGACTATATAGATCTTGGAGGATATGTTTGGAAAGATCATGTGATTGACAGAACATTTAAAGATTGCGAGCCAATGCAGTGTGATTACAAAACATTCATTGAAAATATCTGTGCAAGAGATGGCACAAGAATAACCTCTATGGAATCAACGATTGGATTCTTAATGCATGGCCACAAGAACTTATCTTATTGTCCGGCAGTTATATTAAATGATGAGGTTATATCAGATAACCCAGAAGGAGGAACAGGTAAAGGAATCTTTATGAATGCACTATCTCACATGAAAAAGTTAGTGACAATAGATGGGAAAGCTTTTACATTTGAAAGATCATTTGCATATCAGTTGGTATCAGCAGACACTCAGATACTTTGTTTTGATGATGTAAAAAAATACTTTGACTTTGAAAGATTGTTTAGTGTAGTAACAGAGGGTTTAACTCTTGAAAAGAAAAATAAAGATGCTATTAAGATACCATTTAGCAAGAGTCCAAAAATTGCTATTACGACAAATTATGCAATAAAAGGGGCGGGGAATAGTTTTGCTAGAAGGAAGTGGGAGTTGGAGCTTCATCAACATTATAGTAAAGAATACACACCTCAAGATGAGTTTGGCAGATTATTCTTTGGAGATTGGGATGATGATGAGTGGTGTAACTTTGATAACTATATGATAGGTTGTCTACAATTATATCTAAGAAAAGGTTTGATTAGAAGTAAATTTGTAAATCTTAAGATTAGACAACTATCTGCTGAAACATCTCACGACTTTATTGAGTGGTGTGGTTTACTTGATAGTGCTAATAGTAATGACAAATTAGTCCCTGGAATTAGAAATAATTTAAATGATTTGTATTTTGATTTTATAAATGAGTACCCAGATTATGGGCCTAAGTCAAAGCTAACTATAAGTAGACAGAGGTTTTATAAATGGGTGTATGCATATGCAGTATTTAAAACAGGTTTAAAACCTATTGAGGGTAAAAATGAAATCGGCAAATGGATAGAGATGAGAGAAAAAGATGAGATAGATGATCAAGAAGATATACCATTTTGAAATTTAGAGATTACCAAGAAGAGATTATAAATAAAGCTGTTGATGTACTTCAGGAGCATAGGTTTGTGTACCTTGCAATGGAGGTTAGAACAGGTAAAACATTAACATCATTAGGTATAGCAGAGAAACTAGGTGTGTCTAATATGTTATTTGTTACAAAGAAAAAAGCCATCAGCTCTATACAAGATGACTACAATAAACTAAAACCAAAGTTTCATATTAACGTAGTAAACTACGAGAGCCTACATAAGGTAACAGGTTTTTATGAATCAATAGTTCTGGATGAAGCTCATAGCATGGGAGCATATCCAAAGCCAAGCAAGAGAGCTAAGCAAGTAAAACAAATAGTTAGAAAACAAAACCCTTATGTGATTCAGATGTCTGGAACTCCGACTCCAGAATCATATAGCCAGATATACCATCAGGTTTATTTCTGTCCAATGAATCCATTTAGAAACTACATAAGCTTTTATAAATTCTCTAAAGTATATGTGGATGTGTTCGAGAAAAAAATAAATGCACTGACAATTAGAGATTACTCCAGAGGCAAGCAGTCTATTATAGATGAGATGAAACCATATATGATTAGCTATTCACAGAAAGAAGCAGGTTTTAAAGTAAAGACCACAGAGAATGTACTGCATGTGAAGATGAGTGATCTAACATACAAGCTAACTAAGAAACTAAAGAGTGATTTGGTAATCGAAGGAAAGGATGAAGTCCTACTTGCTGACACTGCTGTTAAGCTTATGAGCAAGCTTCATCAGATGTATT
>Ga0208162_1001048_pt1 | contig 14881 bp, 20 predicted proteins | sample CB_VirMetaG_4_FD_184539 | JGI IMG/M metagenome (GOLD analysis project Ga0208162, IMG submission 184539) | Freshwater to marine saline gradient viral communities from Chesapeake Bay - CB_1508_1M Viral MetaG (SPAdes) (version 4) | ecosystem: Environmental > Aquatic > Marine > Coastal | place: USA... | reverse complement strand
AATCTGTCCAAATTTAAGCGAGCCACATGCGCAGGAATTTGGATTCGATGTAAATGAAAGAATTTTTAAGATTTTGTATGCGGGCGGGTTCTGTATCAGCGATAATGTAGAAGGATACAAAAGTTTGTTTGGAGACAGCGTTCCACTAGCAAACGATCCCGAACATTTTAAATTATTGATTGATCAATATTTAGATGACCCAGAGGGTAGAAAAAAACTAGCCGAAGAAGGTCGCAAGATTGTCGAACGTAATCACACATCAGTACATAGAGCAGCGCAAATATTGGCCGATTTTGGATATGAAGAAGATAGTAAAAGTATCATAGAAAGCTATGAAAATATTATGGAATATAGCGACGGGAAGTCACAAGGCGCCACTGGCGAGTTCGGAGGTTATTATCCGCTTCCCGCTTTTTATAAAGGAGAGATTTTGTGAGAATTTTGGTGACTGGCTCAAGTGGATTTTTAGGCACTGCTGTAATGAAGCGCCTAAATTCCGCGAGCTATTTTGACACAGTAGGGATCAGAGGGCGATCCGATTGGGATCTCACAAAACAGAAGCATGTTGATTATGTATTGCAAACTTATGAGCCAGATGTGATCGTTCATTTGGCTGCTGCCTGTGGCGGTATCGGCATTAATCGCGAGCAGCCCGGAAAATTTATGTATGATAACCTTGCAATGGGTATGAATTTAATCGAATCTTGCCGAAAGTACGGAAAGTTGCACAAGTTTGTAATGGTGGGCACAGTTTGCGCATACCCTAAACATACTCCAGTTCCTTTTAAAGAAACAGATATTTGGAACGGATATCCAGAAGAGACCAACGCTCCGTATGGCATTGCCAAAAAAACACTAATGGAGATGCTAATTGCCTACAATAAGCAATACGGAATGCATTCGGCTAATCTTATTCCAGTCAACATGTATGGTCCGCATGATAACTTTAATCCCGCTAGTAGTCATGTGATTCCCGCCTTGATCCTGAAAATAGACAGAGCCATCACAGTTGGTCATAGCAAGATTGAGTTATGGGGAACCGGAGAAGCCAGCCGCGAGTTTTTGTACGTGGACGATTGCGCAGAATTTATCGCTCTAGCCTGCTCCACAGACACTCGTGCATATCCATTTCCGATTAATATTGGCACTGGCGTCGAAATTAAAATCAAAGACTTGGTTGCCATGATAGCAAAAATCATGGGCTACAAGGGCGACATTGTTTACAATTCAGAATATCCAGATGGTCAACCCCGCAGATGTCTGGACACCAGATTATCTAAAGAAATATTTGGCATTGAAGCGCCAACAGCTTTATACGAAGGATTGCAAAAAACTATTAGCTGGTATTATGCCAATAAAGACAAGGAGAAATTTAGTGGTTACTTCGATTATATTCAGTAAGAACAGACCCTTACAGCTAGATCTTACATTAAAAACAGTTGCTAAAAATTTTGAACAGTGTACTAAAGTTATTGTTCTTTATAATGCAGATCCTGAATATTCAGCTGCTTATGAAGTTTTAAAGAACGAACATCCCAATGTTGAGTGGAGACAAGAGAGCGGGGCAAATTTTTACAGAAACGTTTTGCACTGCCTATCATCCTTTGATTGCGAAAATGATTTTGCATGCTTCCTTACTGATGACTGCATTTTTTATAGAAAAGTTCCCAGCTTATCAAGTATGCTAATCAATTTAGCTTCAGAAAAAATGAAATGTATCTCATTGAGATTGGGCAGCAATATTTGCCAAAGACAATCTGGAAAAGATATGACCGTTGATCTTCCTTCGGGACAGGTTTTTAAAGACGAAACATCAACGTGGATTATGTGGAATTTTTTTTCTTGTCTGTACGGATCTTATTGGTGTTACCCTATGTCTGTTGACGGCCATATATTTAAAAGAACTGTTCTAAAAAAGATGCTAGAAGAGTTGACGCTGCTAAGCTCTCAAGTGTATTCAGACTGGGACCAAAATCCAAACGGTTTAGAAACTAACCTGCAAAGATTTTTAGCTACTGATGGACACTCCGTTGCTGCGCCATTTTTAAGCTGTGTATTTAATAGTCCAAATAACAAAGTGCAAAACACACATAAGGATAATAGGTGTGGAGATTGGTTTGAGTATACAACAGAATTTCTCCTGAAAAAGTTTAATGAAGGCAAAAGAGTCGATTTTGAAAAATTAAATATTCCTGACATAAAATGTCCACACACAGAAATTAACCTCAAGGATGGATTGGTATGAATTACGATCTGCTTGTGCTTACGCACCCCAAAGATTACGTAAAATTACAATATTGTTTGAATTCATGCATGGAATTTTTGAACCCAAAACCAGATAATATCTACATGGTGTCTCCTAATGAGATTGTGTGTGATAAAATTACTTATATCCCAGACGACAAAGCTATCCCAGTTACAAAAGATCAGATCAAATACCGAAGAGCTAATTGGATCTGGAAGATGCTGGTGAATTTGTTTCAAGACTTTACAGAAAATGATTTTTACCTTACTGTGGACGCAGATGTTATTTTTAATCGCCGTCAAGAACTTTTTATAGACGATAAGCCTGTGTTTTTTATTAGCGATAGAGAGCAGTGCCACAAGCCATATTTTGACTTTATGGACAAATGGAGCGGGATGGAGCGAATTACTGACTACACATTTATAAATGACTTTATGATGTTTGACAAAAAGGTATGTCGTGAGATGCTGCCCAGCTTAGACGCTATGGTTGATTTCTGCAATCAAAACTTATCCGAAGATTGCTTGTTGGCGGATTATGAAATTTATGGCAACTATGTTAGCTGGGCATATCCTGATATGTATGAAGCTGTTTTTACAAAAACCCAACTAAACGGCAAGGCGGCGCATATACCTTGGACTCCTGATGAAATCGAGTCTTTAATCACTAGAAACAGAATAACAAATTTAGACCTTTTTACTATACATAGTTGGACTTAATATGAGAATTGTAAATACTTTTATATCAGATACAGATAATATACCGCCATATGTAGAGATTTCGCTACGACAGGCGCGAAAAATGAATCCGGGGCTAGAGATAGATTTTATCTCTAAAAAACCAGCAGACTATTTTGAAGAACTGCATGTTAATTGGATTCCTCAAGACGATATCAAGCATCCAATGCTAGACGACTTTAGAAGACTATCTTGGTTTGACAATCATGGGACTCCCAATACTACATATCCAAGTCCAGCCGGATTTTGGCAAAAAACATGCGAAAGAATTTACTATGTGATGGCGCATGTTTACAATAATCAATATCAAAAAGTTTTTCACTTTGAGAATGACGTGCTGTTATACGGCAAGCTCAGAGAGCTAGAGCTTCTTGGAGAAAAAATGAAAATAACTGACATGTCGCCCACACAGTCAACCTTTGCATTTTGCTACTTTCCAAATGCAGAACAGCTAATCAATCTATGCGCATCTTTTAATTATCTATTAACAAGAGGAAATGCTAAATTGCAAGAATGGGTTGGTGATCATATTAGCGAGATGTCCTTGGCAAAGATGGTTCTTAGTACCGGAGCAATTGAATCTTTTCCAACACTGCCAAAAAATATTCAATATGGCTCGTTTCTTTTTGATCCCGGATCATATGGGCAGTTTTTAGGAGGAACTAATAATGGACACGGCAGTCGTTTTACAGACCCTAAGCATTATATAGGACAGGCTATAAATGAAGGGCTTGAAGTTGGATTTGTTGATGACAAGCCGTATGTTATAAATAAAGATAAAATCTATTATAAGCTATTCAATCTTCATATCCATAGCAAAAATTTAGGAGAATTTGTATGAATCAATATCCTCATCCAGAACTGGACGACCCCGGAGGAGAAATGCTGCCATTGGAGCGGGCCAAACTTCAAGAATGGGTCTACAAAAAAGCTCCAAGCACAGTAATCGAAATTGGTGGCGGTGCTGGTGGTGGTTCTACGATGCAAATTTGTAACGCTATAGCTAGACTTGATGGCCAAACCAAGCTCATTACTACAGATCCTTTGCATGCGTGGAACGCTTACGCTGGACAGTATTATGGTTCTCATCCAGTATTTAAGGACTTCATTGAAATTCATGGACTGCAAGGCGGTGATTTAATTAAATTTCACATTAAGAGCCCTCCAGAGTTTGTGTTTTTTGACGGTCCAGACAATCCTCAAGTTGTTTATGACGATTTTTTAGCAATAGAAAAGCTCATGCCTGTGGGCAGCTGGTTCGCAAGTCACGATTGGGAAGTTGGAAAACGAGCGTATGATGGGGCAGTATGTCCTAAAAACGAAACTTTACGTCCATACTTAGAGGCCAATCCAAACTGGAAAATTGTGGAGCAACTGGATGGACTTTCCAGCACTGATTCTGTTGGACTTATTTTGATGGAAAAGGTGTAGCAATGAATCCATTATCAGATCCAGTTTATGGAGAAAGATTTCAACAAATTTGTGATTTTGATTTTAGATCTCCTAAAGTTATGAGTGGCGTGAAGAATTACGTAGTTTACTCTAAATCCGACTACTACTCCGAGGCTTTGAACTACATAAGTCAAAATACTCAATACAATTTTGTCCTTATTACTCATAATAGCGACAGATCAGTAGATCCAATTGGACTGCCGGTTAATTTAGTTCACTGGTATGGACAGAATCTGAACTGCAACCATCCTAAACTTTCGCCTCTTCCTATCGGGCTGGAGAACCCGCACTGGCATCCGGCGAAAATGGGCCATTTGAGATACCAGCGTGAAAATGTAAGCTACCGAAGACTTAACAAAGGATTTGCACAATTTAATCCGAACACGAATAAGCAGGCTAGAGTTGGAATGCTACAGGAGCTTAACGAATCAGGAATTGATTACGATTGGATTCCAGCAGTTAACGGAAGAGATTTTGATAAGTATGTCACAAATCTACTTCTGTATAAATTTTGCTTTTGCCCGAGAGGAAACGGTATTGACACTCATAGGCTATGGGAAGCTCTCTATATGGGTTGTATTCCAGTAATCAAAAACTACAGAACTCATCAATTTGAAAATTCAGATCTTCCAATAATATTTTTGGATAATTGGAGCGATTTTGATCCAGATATGAATCCAGAATCTTTAAACTTCAATAGCGAGATGTTAACCATGACATACTGGAAAAATAAAATAAGGAGCCACTTTAATGACTAAAGTAGCAATTGTAACAGGATCTGCTGGGCTAGTTGGTTCTCAATGTGTTAAATCCATGCATGAAAAGTACGATAAGATTATCGGAATAGATAATAATATGCGCGAAAAGTTTTTTGGCCGTGAAGCGTCTACTGCCCCCGTACAAAAACAGCTTGCATCAAATTATGAAAATTTTATTTCAAAAAACGTAGACATTAGAAATCTAGAAGATCTTACAGCGATATTTAGTGAGTTTTTTCCTTATATCGAAACCATAATCCATACGGCTGGCCAGCCATCGCACGACTGGGCCGCCAAAGATCCGCTGCTTGATTTTGGAGTAAACTGTACTGGCACAGTAAATCTTCTAGAGCTATACAGAAAGTTTTGTTCAGGGGCGTCTTTTGTTTTCACGTCCACAAATAAAGTTTATGGAGATAATCCCAACAAAGAACTTATGATGGGATGCTGGGACAATGGCTATAGATATCTTACTACTTTTGCAAACGGCTTTAATGAACATTTGTCGCTTGACCACTGCAAGCATTCTGTGTTTGGAGCTTCTAAAGTTGGCGCGGACATTATGGTGCAGGAATATGGTAGATATTTTGGACTAAATACTGTTAGCTTTAGATGCGGATGTTTAACCGGAGAAGATCACAAAGGAGCTGAGCTACATGGATTCTTATCTTATCTTGTAAAATGCATCATGCAAGATAGACATTATACCATTTTTGGCTACGAAGGAAAACAGGTGAGAGATAATATACACAGCGAAGATTTAGTGGATGCTTTTTTGGAGTATATCGAAGATCCAACTCCCGGAGCTGTTTACAACATGGGCGGTGGTGTTGCAAATTCTATATCTATCTTGGAGGTAATTGATAAAGTTAATAAAATGACAGGAAAGAACTGGAATAATTACACAGTGTCAGACACTCCAAGAGAAGGTGACCACAAATGGTACATTAGCGATCTAACTAAATTTAAGTCTCGATACCCCAATTGGAAAATCAAACATTCCATAGACGATATACTGAGGAAGATTATTGCAAATGAAAGTAATTAACAAACTGCCAACAACGCATGTAGAAAATAAAACCTGCGCAGCTATCGCTAAATACCTCGAAGGAAAGATAGATTGCGACATTGTTTTTAGAAGCTGGGAACACAAAGAACCGTACAATGTAGATGGAAAATTTATTTGTATAATCACCTCCTCAGAACAGCATAACTATCTTCCTTCAGAAGTAGAGAACGAAAACTGTTTGGGGGTTTTTATGCATTATCCTCCTAAAGAATCGCAGTATAATCCTGATGCACCGCTTCTCAGCTTTCCAAAATTACACGCGCTTCCGCTGGGATGCACAGATTTTTTTTGTGATGGCGAAGTAAAACCGCTAAACGAAAGACAATATGACTGCTGTTTTATAGGGCAGCTTGACCCGTACAGAAGAGTGGATTTTTTTAATTGTATGAAGGCATTATCGAGTATTTCTGACTATAATAGTATAGTGGGATTTTATCAAGGATGGAATAATGGATTGTCGGGTCAAGACTATTCAGACGTAATGAGAGATTCAAAGATAGCTTTAGTTCCTTGGGGATCTGCTAGTCTAAATACTTTTAGATTTTATGAGGCGGCAAAAAGTGGATGCATTATTGTTTCTGCCCCGCAGAACAAATACGATTTCATGAAAAATAGTCCACACATTGAAAACGGTGGCTGGAATATTGACAAACTGGTTGAAATAATAAATGAAAACTTGATGAATCAAGACTTAGCTGACAAAACTTATGATTTCTGGAAAACAAATCTGTCGCCAGAAGCTTCTGCTACATATATATTAGAAAGGCTTAAAAATGATTGAGATAATGGAGCATGGAAATAGCGGTATTAAGATTTTTTCTTACAAAGGACAAAAAGCTCTTCAGGTCGTAGGAGTGGAGAACGGATTTACTAAACTAGCAAAAAATATCGAAACTCCTTTTGCAAGAATTATTGAGATCGGAACTGATTATGGCGGCCTGACAAATTTACTTGCCGATAATGAAATTGCAGAAGTGGCAGAGATACACACGTTTGACATTCTCGCTAATAGATTTGTTTGCCATAATGACAAAATAACATTCCATCATAAAGACGTTTTTAAGCATGAAGAAGAAATTGCAGACATGATTTCCAAAGATGGCAGAACTTTACTTCTATGCGATGGAGGGCACAAGCAAAGAGAATTTGAGGTGTTTCATAAATACTTGAAAAGTGGGGATGTTATCATGGCGCACGACTACGCTCCAAATGATCAAGAGTTTGTAAATAATTTTAAGCACAAAATATGGAGCTGGCACGAATTTAGAGATGATTATGCTGATTTTGAAGGTTTAGAGTTTTATATGCAGGACGTTTTTAAAAAATACGCTTGGTGTATAAGGAGAAAAAAATGAAGTGCGCCATATGTATTTCGGGCTTCCCTCGTATAATGCATTATACTTATCCATATTTGAAGAAATATATTTTGGATGAATTAGACTGCGATATTTTCTTTGCTGGATACGATGATGAGCAAAACAACTTGCTTGAAAAAGATATTGTAGATCTTTATAATCCAGAGAGATGGCTAGTAAGAAGATGGAATGACGAAGTAAAAGAAGAGGTATGGGATGCTTATGGCAGTAGAAAAATAAATAAAATACAAAAGCCCACAAATCCAGAAGCTGTGATTAGTCAGCGTTACAACATTTTTAAATGTAACGAATTAAAAAAACAGCACGAGACTGAAAATGACTTTATTTATGATGCTGTATTTAGGATAAGAACTGATTACTATTTTTATACAACGCCGCTTCCACTTCCTCCACCAGAAGATCAAGTTTGCATACCATCAAACGGCTGGGATCACGGAGGATACACTGACGGATTTGGTTATGGAACTTCGCAGATTATGGATGTATATTCTGACTGCATATTTTATATGGACGAATATCATAGAAAAAACGGTGTAATTTTTCATCCAGAAAAGCTGCTAAAATATCACATGCAAAAATCAGGAATTGACAGATTAGTTGTTGGACCAAACTTTTGCTGGAGACTTGCTCATTTTACACGTAGTTTAAAGCAAAAATTAATAGAAGGTATAGAATCGGACCCAGAAGATTTTAGGAATAAGTACAAATGAATATAGTAATACCAATGGCCGGGGCAGGATCTAGATTTGATGGCTATACTCACACTCCAAAACCGCTTATACCTGTTAACGGCGACCCAATGATACTGTCTGTGCTTAACAACATTGTCGGACTTGGTGACAAGATAACACTGATTGCCAATAGTAGCTATTTAAACGATCAGGAATTATGGGAATCCACGGGTGATTACGAGTTTGATGTTATTTGGGTTAACGAGCTTACAGAAGGACCGGCATGTACAGCTCTGCTGGCAAGAGACGAGATAGACAATGATGAGCCGTTAATGATTATCAACTGTGATCAAATTATTGATGATTATGATGATGTTCTGCTAGACAGGTTTGCTACGGTCAATGGCGCTGACGGAGTGATTGGTTGTTTCTTGTCTTCTCATCCCAAAAACTCATACGTTAAAGTTGATCCGAATGGCTTGGTTACGGAAGTCAAGGAGAAAATTGTGATCAGTAACTTGGCAACGAACGGGCTGCATTACTGGGCTAGAGGCGAGGACTTTGTTTCTTCAGCTTTAGATATGATCGGAAATGACGACAGATACAACGGAGAGTTCTACGTGGCTCCTACTTATAATTATATGATTAAAAAAGGCATGACAGTGCTTCCATTTTTCTACAATTTACATTGGCCCATTGGCACACCGGAGGATTTACAAGATTATGAAGACGTACAAAATTTCTGATATGATCGGTGGATGGTTTGTTGGAAACTTTACGCCAACAGCTCATAATGCCGATTTTGAAGTTTGTTACAAGTTCCACGAAGCTGGAGAGCAATGGGACGCGCATTATCACAAACTAGCTACTGAAATTAATGTACTGCTTGAAGGAGAGATGACAATTAACGGACAGCTAATAAGAGGCGGTGATATTTTTGTAATCGAGCCTTACGAAGTTTCAATACCAAAATTTAAGACCGATTGCCGCTTAATTGTAGTCAAAACAATATCTGACCCAAACGATAAGTACGGAGTTGAAGTATGATTTATAAAGAACGAGACCAAATCAACCCAGAAGAGTATATAATCGCGACCTACAAAGGGTTGGACAAGAAGGGCGCATGGGACACAGCCATTGGTCAGAGTGTCGGTAACCCAGAATACCGCAGCAAATGGGAGACCGAAGAGCTATTTAGGGACCACTCATGTTTAATTTTAGAAGATGGTCAAATTGCATTCCCCTTGATTAATATCGACCTCAGAACGGACGGCATCTCTCATTTGTTAGTAATGCTTATGGGCGGGCAACTGGATATTAGAGGAATTGATCACTGCCAGCTAGTCAAGTTGGAATTTCCAGAACAAGCCAAGGCATGCTTCAGGGGTCCAAAGCATGGCATTAAAGGAATTAGAAATTATACTAAATGTCAAGACAGGCCGCTACTCGGTGGTATCATCAAGCCAAAAACCGGCGTAAGCCCAAGTGTGATGCTTGATATGGTAAAAGAAATGGTGGATGGTGGTGTAAACTTTATCAAAGAAGACGAGATTTTGTCTGACCCGTCATTCTGTAGAATTAAAGATAGAGTTCCTATGATTATGGATTACCTGCACGACAAAGATGTTATCTACTCGGTGTCGATTCATGCAGATCCACCGTACTTACTAGACAGAGTTAAGCTCGTCAACCAACTAGGCGGTAATTCTGTTCATGTAAACTTTTGGTGCGGACTAGGTTCTTACAAAGCCATCCGAGAACTAGACCTAGATATGTTCGTGCATTTCCAGAAGTCTGGTGATAAAATTTTTACAAACCCAAATCACAACTTTTCTATTGCTTGGCCCGTTGTGTGTCAACTAATTGGCATGATGGGTGTAGACTTTGCTCATGCGGGCATGATTGGCGGTTACTACAAATGGGACGAGCAGGAAACTTATGACGCGATAGAAACTCTCAGAACACATGGAGTTATGCCAGCTCTAAGCTGCGGTTTCAACGACGAAATTACAGCAGAAGTAACTGAGAAAGTAGGCATCGACTATATGGCTAACGTAGGCGGGTTTATGCACTCTTATCCGGGTGGCACGCGGGCTGGAGCAAAAGCAATGAGAAAATCAATTGATAATTTAATTTAGGAGACAACATGCAGTGGGAAAACGACTTAGTAATGGATATCAGACAGCATAGCGAGCTTGATGACCAAGACGTTCCGTTTCAAGGGCGGTATCATCACATAGAATTCACAGATGCAAACAAAAAAATGCTAAAGAATTCTTTTTTGCAAGTCCGAGACAAATGCAAAGCAGTTCTTGAGATCGGGGTCCATAGAAACAATCAAGACTCTTCGACACACATCTTTCTGCAAAATAAAAATCCAGAAACGAAATACATTGGAGTTGATATTGTAGATAAAAGTTTTCTTGACAATGCAGAGGAAAATGTATACACACTCAAGGAAGACTCGTCTAATTATGACCAAATCCTATCTTATTTAGAGTCAGTGGGCGTTTATGAAATAGATTATTTGTTTATCGACGGATGGCACAGTATTAATCAGGTTTTGCGCGATTGGGAGTTTACTAGAATTCTATCTAAAGATGGCATTGTAGGCTTTCATGACACAACTAGACATCCGGGTCCGAAGTTTTTTATTGAAAATTTAGACAAAGACAAGTGGGATGTATCAATTTGCTGTCAAGAAGATAACGGAATTGGATTTGCTAGGAGATTATAATGATTGTAGTATCACATCGCGGCAACTTGGCAGGGCCGTCAAAAAAAGAAAATACTTTCGAGGCATGGAAAGAATTCTGTGCGGTAGATACACAAGGCGTGAGTACATATTGCGAGCTAGATCTATGGTATCACAATGGAACATATTGGCTCGGACACGATAAACCAGTAGAAGGAATCGGGGCCAGTTTGCTGTGGGATACGGCTATTGTGTGGCATTGCAAAAACTTTGCCGCCTGCAAGCATCTCTCCAAATGGTACGATGACGGGCATTACTTTTTTCACGAAAACGATCCGCACACAATGACTTCACAAGGATGGATCTGGGCATACCCCGGTCAGTATGTAAATGAAAGCACGGTAATAGTTTGTAAAGATCTAGAGTCAACAATAAAAACAATTAAAGAGGGCAAAGCTATGGGAATTTGTACAGACTACGTTTTACAGGCAATTGAGGCAATATCATGATACCAGTATACATAAACCACTACCTGCCACTAACAGAAAGAAAAAACTATCTAGATATGGCATTAATTAATCTTGAAAATAAGATCTGGGTAATCGAGCCCGATAAAGATCAAATCACAGACGAGATGCTAGACAAATGGTACGACCCATCTCCAAAAGAGTGGGCAAGAAAATGTAAAAAATATTACAAAGAAATTCCTCCTTGGAGATTGATGAAGAAGTCCGATATATCTTGTTCTTTGGGGCACATTCTAGCTTGGGAGGATTTCGTAAAAACGGGATCGGGACGGTTTGCATTGTTCTTAGAAGATGATGTTATTTTTAAAATAGGTTTTGAAACAGAGCTGCAAAACATAGTAAACAATGCACCACAAGACGCCGATGTTGTTTTTATAGGTGGAGGATTCGATCACACTATTGCTAAAACAATTAGGCAAAATGGTGAATACTTTTTAAAGGAGCATCCGGCTACCAACTGCTTATGCTCATATATGCTAACAAGAGAAGCATCTAAACGACTGGTTGAAATAGCTCAGAAATTCACTCTGCCAATAGACTTTGAGGCGAACTACTGGTTTGATCAGCTAGGTTTTAATATTTATCATAAAATACCATATATCGCCCAAGAAGGCACCGCTATGGGAGTTTATCAAAGCGTGCAAACTAGATAGTTTATGGCTATAATGATATAAGGAGAAATTGTGAAAAATAAAAAAGTAGGCGTTATACTAAACAATCTACATATCAATAGAGATAGGGATTATCTTTGGGATATTGTCGAAGAAACTGTGGATCATTATAAAGATAATGGAGCATTGCATGTCGCTACCTATGGAGCTTGTCACCTTGACTCAGCTTCTTTCCCAAGCAATGCTGACGCTATGTTTTTTGCACCTTTGGGCAGCCAAGAGGTTTATCATAATTATCCTAAGCTAACTATGCAGGGAATTGATAAATGTTTGGAAGCAGGATGTAAAAAAATATTAATAACTTCAGTTTATTATAAAATTAACAAGTTTGATTTCCTAGACGATAAGATATGTTTTCTGCGAGAAAAGTACGAGTATTCAAATGACATTATTTTTAGAGAGGAATTCGACCCGTCGTTTATATACGGAAATTCTTCAATTATTAAGAAGGCATGGGAAAAAAGGAGTTGGAATTACGATATTAAAAACCCCTCAAAAAACATATTTCAAAACTTTCTTAACATCGCAAGCACCGCCCAAATGTATAGCCAGTTTGAGTTTTACTCCAAGCCTGAATTGGAATTGGTCGAGGTTGTTCCATATTGGAGAGGCAATATACGATACATCAAACATTAAAAGGTAAAAAATGAATATAGCTGCTGTAGTAAAAGATTTGTCCGCATCTCAAAACGCTTTTTATATGATTAAAGAGTTTAATAAACTTATATCAAATACAGACATTTCTGTCGGAGCGTTTATTCAACGACCCGCCATCCCCACTACACAAACATTGTTTGGTTATAAAATGTCTTCTTTTATCAATTCTTATTCGGGAGTCTTGATCCCAACATCTTTAGAAATGACAAGAATTTGTCTTAAAGCATCATCCAATACAAATATTTTTCTGTACTTGTGGGATTTAGATTGGCTAGAAAGTCCGGTTCATTTTTCGTCAGCAATGGATATTTTAAGAAACGATAAGGTAAAAATTATAGCGAGAAGTCATTCGCACGCAGAATGTATAGAAAACTTCTGCAATAAAAAGCCAGTTGGAGTTGTTAGTAATTGGGATGCTAGACAACTTCTGGAGCTGATTAATGCAAATTGACTACGCCATATTCGCCACAGATAACAACTCGCTATACAATCATTTTTGGGAAATTACTTCTGAAGTATGTCTAAAGGTTTTGGGAGTAACGCCTGTATTGTTTAATATTTGTGATCAGGATAGTGATTTTTACGAAGACAAATACGGCATAATTAAAAAAATTAAATCTGTAGAATTTTTTGACACTGGGTTTCAGTCTCAAATTGTCAGGATGTATGGATGCAAATATTTTCCAGAAAATGTGTGCATTACTTGTGATTTAGATATGATAATGATTAGCAGGAGTTATTTTATTGATCAAGTTATAGATTTTGACGATGACTCTTTTATAATTTACAGTTCTGACGCATATGCCAACAAAGGACAACATAGGTATCCTATATGTTATAATGCAGCAAAAGGAAAGCATTTTAACAGTGTTTTAGATTGCGATGTGAGCTTTCAAGAATATGTGTATCGTCTTGATAGCTTTTTATCAAACTGGGCTTGTGATGAGATATATTTTACAAAGAAGCTGGACAGCAGCGATTTTTCTAATGTAGTAAAACTCAGTAGAGGTTGGAACAGACGCACAGGCATCGCAAACGGTAGGATAGATAGAGCAAGTTGGAGCTGGCGCAAGGGCGTCCCTTATATTGACTGCCACTGCCTTCGCCCTTATGTCAAATATAAAAGCGAACTAGATAATTTAAAAAACGTAATTTTGGAAGGCGGCTTATCATGAAAAAAATAGACGAATCGTATGTAATTAAAAAATATTCAGAAGGTTCTAGCACTATACAACTAGCAAAAGAATTAGACACTTATCCCAAAAAGATTGAAAGAATTTTAAAGAAGAACAATCAAAAAATTAGAACCAGATCTGAATCTCAAAAATTAGCAATCGAGCAGGGCAGATCAAAACATCCCACAGAGGGAATGAAGAGAAGCGAAGCTGAAAAAATCGCTATCAGTAAAGGGGTCGAAAAGGCTTGGCAAAATATGTCCGAGCAAGACCGTGAAACATTTTCTAAAAACGCTAAAGATAGATGGGATAATATACCAGATTCTAAAAAACGAGAGATGCAAGAAAAAGCTGGACGCGCGCTTAGAATGGCATGTCTAGAAGGCTCCAAGCAGGAAAAGTTCCTTCAGGGTAAACTGCAAGAACTGGGCTACGAAGTTGTTATGCATAAGAAAGGATTAATTGAAGGAAATTTTGAAATTGACTTGCTTTTGCCAGAGTTAAACACTATAATAGAAGTAGATGGGCCACAGCATTTCTTGCCATACTTTGGAGAAGCTAAGTTAGCAGAAACTATCAAAATGGATAGCATCAAGAATGGACTGCTTGTATCTAGAGGGTTCTGTGTAATTAGGGTGAAATACCTATGCAAGAATATGTCTAAAGCTGTTGAAAGAAAATTGTGGGATGTTGTGTCTACTGAAGTAGAAAAGGTTGCAAATAAATTCCCACCTAAAACTAAACGTTTTATTGAAGTAGAGGTTAGTTAAAATGCAAGAATCTATGTTTGACGTAGAAACTATTAAACAAGAAGCAAACGAGGAACTTAGGAAGGAAAGAATGATGAA
>Ga0208162_1001047_pt1 | contig 14883 bp, 1 predicted proteins | sample CB_VirMetaG_4_FD_184539 | JGI IMG/M metagenome (GOLD analysis project Ga0208162, IMG submission 184539) | Freshwater to marine saline gradient viral communities from Chesapeake Bay - CB_1508_1M Viral MetaG (SPAdes) (version 4) | ecosystem: Environmental > Aquatic > Marine > Coastal | place: USA... | reverse complement strand
AACACCAAACATAACACCGCAAGGTTATCCTAACCCGGAACCTGATGGTGACTTCTGGGTTGATACTGGTAACAATAACATCATGTTCCGGTATAATCAGAACGTCTCGGTCAACTTTTCTCAGACAGCATACTGGCAAGCATCATCTTTTGTGTTTGATCCATCTAATGATCTTTCTGGTTGGTACGCATTAGAAGATCCTCGTATTTCAAATAGTGAATTTTATTCAGCAAATACACAAACATGGCTTTCGACAGTAGAAGGGAGAACGACAGAAGCACTTCAAAATGCTGCTCGTGCTGCCAGCGCAGCAGACGCAGAGATTCAAATCTTCTTCCAGCCATCTACCAACGCACAAATGTACGCTTCCGGCTTGGGTGGAGCAGCAGCAGGTCCAGCAACAGGCAATGGTGATATTTGGATTCACATTGACCAAGTGTATGATGCTGATGGAAATCAAAATACTGGAGCAATTTTCTTCGCAAACCTTTCTCCATATTTCCCATCTCATGGAAATTATAACTGGCAAGCATCGCCAGACAATGCGATTGGTCGCGGATTCCTTGACCAGTTCACTTCGGTTGGAAAAAAGAATTGGTTCCCATCTGGTTATTCTACATGGGATGCGGACGCAGAAGCTACAGAGTTTACTTATACTCCGAATTATAATATTAGAGTATCATCCGAACAAAATGCTGAATCACCTTATCCGATTATAGGAAATCAATCTGCTTTAGACCTTATTAGTGTGAATACAACTTTTGGTAAAGTTTCCACCGGCTCCCTTCAATTTTTTGTACCAGCGGTAGACGGTTCATTCGCAGAAGCCTATGTATATCTTGCGAATACGGCGAGCTATTCTCCTACGGACCAGCGCGCTACTTGGAAGGGTCAATCTGGAAGATCCAGAACGCTTGAGTTCCCAAGAGGAAAGCGTTGGATCTTCTCTTATTACGCATATTCAAATTCGGCTTTGGGAGTTCCCGGCGATCCCACTGAAGGTCGTGACAGCAGTATAGGTGAAAATGATTTTCCCGGACACCAAATACTATTTTGGTTTGATGACACAGCAAACAACACGTCGAATGTAGCTCTCTTTCCAATGAAACCCCGAGGATTTACAAAAAGAAATGCTTGGGAAAGATTCTCGTATGTTCTGGATTTCAGTAATACCACAATGCTTGTTGGTTCAGATTACGAAAATTATGCTGATAAGTATGACCAACTTTTTTCGACACAAGGATCTCAGTCGGTAACAACATATGACAGCTCTGGAGTTCTACTGAGTCCCGGCACTTTTGGAAATGCTCTTGTTTCGAGCTTCAACACTGCCACGATTAGAATAGACGTAGAACGAGCGGATGGTGAAGACAGCGCGATATGGTTCGACGGATTCCAATGGGAAGAAGCACCCGGCGCACAGATGCTTGCTGGTCCATTCTCTGATCCTGATCGAAGAATAGATAGCCACTTTGCTCGGTCTATCGCAGACGGTAAGATTGTTTCTCACTATGAAGACGGTTCTGATTTTGGTGGTAAAAGATATGGTCCACGCCCACACCGAACTCCTACTGGCGGAATAAACCTTTCTCCTCATGGAGATTTCTGGATTGATACTGCTGCTAATAATGCGACATATCGCTACAATGCAAATAACTCCTTCGTTTTTCCAACAATAAACGAAAATAATGCAGAAGCACAGACAGCATATACAACCACAGTTTCAGCCGAACAAAATAAAGTTGGCTGGTATCAAATCAGAGACAAAGCCTATGAACTAGACATTGATAGCTTGAACACGGGTTTGACTGGTGTAAACGAGGAGTTGAGTCAAGCGGTTAATGACATCGGAAATCAGTTATTACAAATACAATATCTCGAATCTGCTAGTGAAGCGTCTGATGGAGAACTTCAAATTTATTTTGAACCAGAGAACGCTTCGGCTGGATTTGCAAATAATATAGGTACTCTTACTCCTGCTCCCAAATACGGTGATCTTTGGATCAACACGAGTGACTACAATAAGCTCGCAAATGGAACTCTGCATTCCAATGCGATCTTTAGGTGGCAAAATAATATTTCTGGATTCATTGATCCGCTGAAATGGCTTCACGCTCCAAATCATGCCGTTGGACAAGTTTACCTTTCAGCATACGCTTCTCAAAATGCTGCTGATTCTAAAGTTTACATATATTTTGCTGATGGCACTATCAATGGTCCAAATCCGGCAACTGCTCCAAACGGAACAACATTCAACTATGATCCTGATGGCGATTTATGGATAAATACCGCAAACAATAACGAAATGTATGTGTTCAATCGAACAAGAGCGCCGGGTTCAGCATCATATACCCCAACTGTCAGAACCGGCACTAGCATGACATTAGAGGGTTGGTATCTCAAAGAGAACCTTTTGCTTGCGGCAGTCCAAGGAGCTAGAGAACTTGCCGCTGCCACGGGAACTGATCGACATGCTCAAATTTTTTATTCCAAAACGAATCCAACATCAAGTGGAAGTGGTGACATTTGGATCGACACATCATATCCATTAAAGAGAGACGGAAGCGCAAACACACTTTCGATTTATGTTGCGAATACTACTGGTGGTGGATATGGGGCTGCTGGTGGTGGTCGTAACTGGCATCTTGACCCAGACAGCGCGATGGGTCGCTCTGCTCTTGACGGATACAATGCCGATCAGAAGTCTGCTCGTTCTGAACTAATGTCGATGATTACTGTTGGGGACAGCAGTTTTTCGGATAATGTCCCGTTCCCGATTTATCCAGCCGCAAATGGTATCATGGGTGTTGGAGCAACTGGCAATGTTAAGTTCCACACTCCGGCTGACGGTAATGGAGTGGGAGAGATTGATGTTATCAACAATGGGGGAATACCATTCATTGGACCTGATGGTGTAGAAAGAACACTGGCTGGAATTACTACTGGCGATCACTCAGTTTATGGTGGAAATTTTGGTGAGATTTTGACAAGATTTGAGCCGGGTCAGGCGGACATAACAACCGAGGCAAATACCTCCTACATTATGTATACCTCTACTGCTCACAATACAAGATTCTCTGGTTCTTCTTTTGGTGGTGTTTCCAACCTGATTCCTGTTCGATGGGCAGATGACCACAATACTTGGATCGCCAGAGATAATAATGGCTCTGAGTATCCATTTATTCCTGACCCCGATCAGGGAGACTTTCTTGTAGCAAGGTTGAGAAGACCCACAGATTCTTCAGATTTGGAAATAGAGTCTTGGATTGTGAAAGACCTTCCTGCACAAACAAGAAAATACGCTGATAGTAAAACCGTTCAATTTGTTAGTCCCGCATATGACAATGGAGATTTCAAAAACTCTTTCGGTCCTGATCCATCACTAACGGATCAAGGTTTTATTAATCCAGAGCCATATGGTGATAAGTTAATTACTACCACGCCTCCGTACAAGACGTATATGTATTTCTCGAATGCCACCAACAAAACGTCTCAGACGATGCATCATTCTCTTAGTTCAAAGTCTACGAACTTCAATGTAGAAAATACAAATTGGCCTTTTGACGTGAATGAAAATAATGTTTCTGGTTGGTATGAGTATCTTGACACAGGTTCATCACTTCTACAGGAAGGTTATGCCGTTCAGTTGGGTCGCGTTGCTCTTGGTCTTTCAACGTGGACACTAGGCGATCCTCAAGACATTCTCGGTCGAGGTATTGTTGCTGATGATGCCGATCAAGATCCGACAAATCCAGCCCCTCTTCTCAATCTTGGAGACACTTCAGGATTTGGTCAAAACAAAGAACTTCTTCTCAATCCGGTTCCGCCTTCCGATGCGAATCTTCATGGTCACTGGACAGCAGACTCTTTTGATATAAATGATACACGGGATGGATTTTTAGTTCGAGATGTTTCTGGAAGAAATAATCATGCTCTCTTTAATGCGTTTTTCTACATTTATATTGGAAATCCAACTAATAAAAGTAGATTTTATCCCCAACCATTTTCTACTATTGATCCTGCGACTACGGTAAACGCTCTAATAGATGGCAAAGATCCAAGCACTAACGAAAATGTTCTTAAAGAAATAATTCAAGAATCTCATGGTGGAATTGGTCTTTTTGATGCATCGTTCCAAGATCACGATCCGGCTGAAGATGTAATAAATGTTAGTGGAAATCGCTCGATTCGGCTGATGGGTGTTGCGGATCATTACAATGCTGGTGTTGGTTACGATGCGACCAATCAAGCCGTAGTATATGGTCCACCAGAAAAAGGTGGAAGTCGTTGGAATACATCATTGATCTTGGCATCGAATGGTACAGTTTATGGAACAGATTCTACCTATCAATCTAAACTAGCCACAGCATATTCTTCACACCAGTATAAGGGTAATCCATATCCGGTTGATCTTACAGATTCGCAAACAGGTCAAAAATTCAACAAGCAGACTCTTTGTTTTTGGTGGAAACCTCCAACGAATATAGGAATGAATTACGATGATTATAATATCTGTGGTCAAGAACTCATAACTCCCGACTCCGTTGGAACCTATAGGGGCTGGACGCTACGTCTGCTTAGACCAAGGTACTGGCAATATAATCTCAGACCTGACGGCAGGAATCTTCAGGTAATAGATCCGCATACACAGTACCACTCTTCCTCCACATATTGGAATACTTATACAGTTGGCGGTGAAGCTCATCCTCAAGTTCCTATCGAATCTGGTGGTCCATTTGGATATTTTGTTCCACCAAGAGGATCACAACATGCCAACGCACATGTATTTCCCCCAGCCACGGCAAACAATGAATTTCCTCTCTACTGGTGGGTTAGTCATAACGATTACATTGTGATGCATGATCCGCCGGATGAGAGTGGCAATAGGTTGTATTCAAATACTTCTGTTCTTAGTGATGATGATCGTTTGGGATGGAAGGGACCAACAGACGGTGTATATGCTCCAATAAAGCCGGGAGAATGGCACTTCATAACAGTTCAAACAAACTTTGAAGATGGAACCCAAACATTATGGGTTTATCGAGAAGGCGTTGGTCTTTTATATCAACGTACAAGAAATTTGCCAGACTCCTTGAAAACAGATGGATTCATAAATTCTGATTTAGTCTTGGGTGGAGCGGGAAATTATGGATGGCAAGACTGGAGTGGCGGCACCGCCCTTCAGCAAGAGGTTAACGAATCCGTAAAGGCTGGTTATCCTAATACTCCGTCTGGTGGAAACTTTGATGAAATTCGCTTATATAATTCAATACTAACTCCAAGAAATATTCGATACCTTTATGAGAATCCAACAGGCAGAGCAAGACAACTTCAACCACGACCGGGACTGGCAGTAAAAACCAATCACGAAACATTTTATGGTGGGTATCCTCAAGATACACAATCTAGCTGGACTGTAGTTGGCAGAAGAATCAACGCATTTGCGTATTTTCACGGATTTGATGTCGATGGAAATCCTGCTGATCTTGATCCTTATGTTTCGCATGATGGCGTAGTCAAGTACCTCAAAAAAGGCTTTATTCATACACACTTTGGAAACGCAACAAGACGCCAACAGTATGAGGGTAATACTTTCTACATCATGTATAATGATCCTCCGTTGGTTTCCGGTTGGAGTTATTATTCGGCTTGTCAACCAGTTGGAAACGATTCGATAAGATTCCCCAATAATCCTGACAAACATACATGGAGAAGACTTGGTGCTTCAGATTGGGTATACTTTACACCTGACGATGAGACACAGCTTATTGTTGGTGAAGGGAGATTTGCGAATAGCATTGAATCGGGTGGACATCTCGGCGGCGCTTTGGATATGAAGAATCTTAGAGTTTATCAATTCAGTCGCAACGCGGAATCAATTCGAGAAAGCTACAATTTCAATATTCGTAGAGAAGATTTTATTGACGCAGAAGGTATGGGAAACCACTTCTTTGCCAACGCAGATTTCTGGACGGGGAGTGCTGGTCAAGGTTTGATAAACGGAACCTATATTGAAAACCTCAGTGTTAAAAATTCCGCAATCAAAGACTTGGCAGTTGAAAAACTTCAAGCGGGAACCATCGGAGTGAGCTTGAAGATTGGTGGCGAGAATAAGATTGAACTTGATGCGCCTAATAACAGAATTGTCATCAGAGATTAGTGGCTATATATAGTGTATTTCTTGACGGAGCATAGGCATGGATAGAGTTTTACTAGGAAAGTCTGAAGAAGGTAAGGTCGGGCTCTGGGTATCAAAACCCGGAATCAATGTGATTGCGTATGCTGGAAACACCTACTTTGATGATATGTATGGATTGAACCAAAATTTCAAGTGGAGTGGTGAAGCGTCTTTCAATCACAACTTTGTTGGTATTTTATCTAGCGAGCATCCACAAACAGAGCCGACATCAACCGCGAATGGAACTCTTTTATTGTCGAGTCATGGATATATTGCTGGTAATAAAGGCAATCCAAATTTTATTTATGTGATGAACACCTCTCCAAATTGGACATCTGGTTTTTATGCTAAAGGTTATAGATCACATTTAAAAGACACTTCCTTTCATGGAGCAACGTATCCTCTTTTAGAGTTTAGAATACGCCGCCCACAACTAGCTCCCGGTGTTTATTGGAGTGCCGGATTGGGATCTCTTTATTCTACACTTCAAAATAGAATGTTACGATGGTATTTCGCGACTAGCAATACAACGCATCCTAGTGGAAGTATAGTTCCCGGTGGCGGAGATCAATGGGGGGAAATTCCAAGTAATAATTTGGATTCTATTTTTGGTGAGCAGGATGATTGGGTTACGATTGAATATGACTTTGAAAATCTAACATATAGGTGGGAAAGAGATGATGGACAAACTGGTTCTGCCGCTCTTAGTACCTCCGCAGCATATAATTGGGTCGCAGATACATACATTCATGCTTTGATGTTTAATCCTTTAGGGACTGGCGACGTTAACACTCCTACTCTTGCTGTTGATAATCTGCCCCCAGACTTTGAACTAGAATACGTTAGATCGAAGAAACGCGGCGTCCCAATGAATTTTGGCGTTTCAATCCAAGATCAATTTAGTTTTTCGAGTGATTGGGAAGAAACTGGTTTGGTTCACCAGACCGGAACTGTCACGATTGGAAATGAATACGCATGGGCAAATGGAACGTCAAAAGAATCTGGCACGTCTCATCCCGGTTCAACTTCTGGACATGTCACATTTCCAAAACTTCCATACATTCCCGTTGTGTTATTTCAGAGAATGGATAGCGATAATCCAAACATTTCATTTCCCGGTGGCGACAAAGAGTTTTCTTTCGCGCATTGTGACATGAACTCAAACATTCAGGTTTGGAATCCGCTCACCAAACAATATCAAACTTCAACTAACACGTCATACGGAAGTGAATACAGAACCTTTGCGTATGCTCGCGCAGGATACGACGGGTTCGATTTGACTTGTCGAAATGCAATCGCACGAGATGGTTTCGAGTGGCTGTTCAACTATACGCCACAGGAACCATACATCGAAATCTACAAAGGCGGAAACTACGATCCAGAAACAGAGAATCCTGAAACCTTTGTTATGTATCCGCAAACCAGACAACAGGGCGGCTCCCCCATTGAATTTTCTTCTGGCGATGGTGTTCCTGCTGTTGACAATGGGTTGTTTTCAAATTCAATTTTTGATGCCTATCGTTCACCACTTCTAAACGATTTTTATGGATATAAAGCAAATCAGGGAAAGACTGAAATAAATAACATCATTGAGGATCTTCCCACGTCTGTTCACCAAGCTCCATTAGTTAAAAGGTTTGGAGATGAACTTTCGGTTCTTTTAACAAACCAAGACACCACCAAGCAGACATTTGGCGATGAAGGTGTCAATGGAAGAAACCATGCTGTTGGTTACATGAGAACCGGTGTTCTTGGTGTTCGTCGGGGAAAAATCTTCAAACAAAGTGATCTTCCTGATGATATGCAGTATCACGACGCGAATAATATAGTGAATGAAGCTGTTGGATTCACGGGTGCTGCTGGTTATCACAATGATATAAGCACCGTAGTAGTTAACAATGCTGCCTATATTCATAGCGGAACTATTAGGTCTAGTCCGTTCAGATGGGGGGATAATAGCACCTATTCTCACGATTGGTCTGCTCGCGATCACATGGATGGAAAGCTGGGATACTTTGCCAAGTATACTGGAATGGATAAAGGCAACTGCCTTCCAACATTTGACTGGGCAAACAAGTTCGGTGACTGGAATGTTCCACAGTTCAACAACTTTTATCAATACATTCCAGAGATTGGTGTTGGATCTTACACATCATTCAAAGACGCAATAGGAACATCATGGACAGAGGAGAACACAAAGTTTCTTGATGATTCCATGTGGTTGGGTTATGCCAACAATCGGTTTGAATACAAAGGTGACATCTGGCATCCACAGGCACCAACCAAAACCTATGATGAACTCTCTGGCATGTTTGGATATGGTGGAACGATTGCTCATCAAGGTGACTGGCACGATTTTGCAGGATCAAACACTGCTTATTTGTGGAATTTCAATAATATGATTGACTCATATAATGCTGGTGGGATTGTATACGATTTCAACGGATCTGAACCATATCCTAGAAGAGATAGTTACAAATCTTTTCCGGGTCATGGGTATCTTGGAATACATGCCGTTTCGAGATTTGATTCAAATACTTCGTTTAATACAACCTATAGAAACGCGGAAAATGGTCCTTTCGCAGCAGATGTTCAGTTCAGAAATCGTTATATGTATCGACCTTTCAATGGTGTTAGTGGTTCAAGAGCAAATGCCACAAGATATGGCGGTTTAGGATTTTCTGGACCCGGAACACAAGTTACCTATGGTCGTTTACACGATTATGGAAGAACACAAATAAATTCTTATACCGAATCAGCTCTTGGCTTGAATTCGGGAATAGACTATTATTCTAACATAAGAAAACAGACTGGTGATCTTACTACATACAACTACCCAAAAAGGTGGAATTTAGAATCAGTTCTTCCAAGCCCAAAGTATTGGACAGATTCGTCTGATGACAATCAATCTCCTCGTGATACTGCCGGGCTTCTTCCATCATTAGAAGAACAACAATCGGGATATAACGCACATAAAGATTCTTTCGTTGTCTCTCGTTGGTATACTTATCCGGGTGCTACTTTCTCTTATGACATTTCAAATTTCTCTGGTCCGGCACACTACGATGCTTGGTACAAAAATGATGTGACCAAAGAAACCAACGATTATAAGCGAAAGGACTATCCGCAGCTTTATACGGGTGGGTGGGGTAACTATGGATACTTTCCAACACAAGAACAACTAGATCAAGGCAAAGGTGCCACTCGACTATTTCCCATCAGAAAAGATCAATATGGAGTAAATCTCACAGACTATTCTTTCAGAAGAGTAGGAAATCCAAATCCTCATGGGTACGGATCTTTTCCTCCAGACGATGATCCTTATTATGTGAATGGTGGCACCCAAGGATCTGGTTTTGTTTATACGCCTGCTCAATTTGCTCCAGACGATAACTTGGGATTTGCTGGTTCTGATATTCAAGGACCATTTACTATATTCAAGAAACGGGATATGCTTTACGGAAGTATATTACCAGTAAGATCCAAGACCATACCTTATGACAACGATACAGTCTATTTGTATTTCAAGCCAAATCATCTACATGAAGAAAAACAAATATCAAAAACTTTTGGCATTCCTAATGAGATTGCTGGAGATTATTATGTGGCATCTACGGTTCATAATGAAAGAGGCGCAAATCCGCAAGTGGCTGGAAGCACAGGTGTTGTTGATGCTTTCCATGACCTACAAGGAACTCTTGGCACATATGACGGACTAGGTTGGCATACTAAACACTATGACCAAAATCAGACTCTCGTTGTTCCATCCCACATTGGAGTGTATGGCGAAGATTCTTGGCGTCATGGAATGCCTTATTATCATCCAGTATATAATGCGGGTTTCTTCGCGGAGGAAATGAATCGAACAACGTATCCAGATTATAAATTGAATAACTATCTTTTATCCAAGGGTATTGACGTAAACACTCTTGATCCCGGCGATCCTATTCCAATCAAGGCAGATCCATACTTTGCTGGAATGGCATTTGAAGGATGTAATAAGATCACAGGAGCATTCACGGCACATCGTTTTGAGTTCATCATCAAGAAAACCAAAACACATATCAATCATTTCCGTCAGAGCTACGAATACAATCTACCCGGAAGGTCAGGTCATCGCGCAGACACACTACGACCTATTGGTTACGGGTTGGTTTCTGGAGTAACCGGATTTGATAGTTATCATGGTCCTCCTCCGGCTGCTCATTCTTATTTTGATGGTCGGCAGCTTAGTGGCGGTCATCCTTACTGGAGAGATGCGGGGAATGTTCTTGTTGATGGAGTAGACGAAGTTAATTTTTATATCACTACTCAACTTTATGAAGACTCTCCACAAAATAATAAAAATGGGTTAAGAGCTGCTTTTGGTACTTTGTATAGATCCCATGATGATGGATCTATTAGTGACGCAACTCATCCAGCTTATAATACTACAGCATTTCCAAATGGTGGATGGGGCAATGCTCTTCAGGAAGTTAAGTATGATATTGACTTTTATATAGATGATGCCGACTCCGAAACAATTAAGAGCGCCCAACTCGGTGGAAAGTATGCGTTCACAGGATTTGGAAACGCAGGATTTCCCGCACAGTTTTCTCAGATGAATTCGCTAACATCATTCGTACCCGGAGATGTTGAAACTAGAATATTTACATATGGTGGTTATAATCCTAATGCGGGAATTAGTGGTGGTTTCTTGATACCATTTTTCTATGCCTCGCCAAGAGGACCAGATGAACTTGGCGGATTTGGTTATCAAGAAGATCCAACAGTTTATTCTCCTCTTTCCACTTCTATAATTCCTATTACAGATTATAATTATGACACCACCGCACATGAGATGCAGCAAGGTGCGAGACTTTCAGTTTCTATTTCTCGCCACGGTCGCGATCAAATGTATCGTGATATTATTGGTGCCGTTGAGGTTGCGAACACATACTTTGCCGACCATAAGGCAACATTAGCAGATGGAGTAACAAAGTGGATCAATGAAGCTCCTTCCAAAAACTACTACAATCTAGGAAGACCCCTATCTTATCGACCGGCTAAGTCTCAAGGTGCCAGCCCAGAGACACAAATGTATGGTGCCTACTTAGGTGCGCCTTTCAATCGTTATTCAGATTATCATAAGGCATGGGCAGGTTTGAATAGCAACTGGTTATCAAACGGAAATCATTGGGAAGATGACATTTTACCCGGAATGTGTAAAGCTGATAACGCACTAACAAACTGGGGAACGGTGGATCTTTCCAAGTTCGATCACAATCATATTGGCTACAAATGGCACAATGATGCGTGGCATGATGCTGATTCTGCGGGTCTTGCCGAATCAATTATTTGGTCGCCGAATAAAGTAAATGTACGTTTCAATGAAGCTGGAAAGGGTGGTGGAGCCGATCCTGCCAGTGGTGTCACCAAGAGAACACCAAATCAAAAGGGTGGATGTTATGATGGTTTCAAACTTCACGAGCGACCAGAGTTTCAACCCGTGTCTGGTGACGGAAGATACTTTGGTGGTGTTGGTGGCGTAGATAACTGGGGTGGAACATCATACAACACATGGGGACCGGGTATGTCTGTGTCTCCAACTGTGTGGGATTTGAAGTGGACTTCTATTCAGCATCCTTTTGGTGTTGCTCCAACAGAAGCACAGAACGCGAATCAATTTTATGGAGCGACGAGTGTTTGGAATCAAACATCTTATATTGGTGGTGCGCCTAATTATAGATTTACTATAGGTGATAATGGTGAGCAATTTAAGTATTCTGATGGGACATCTCCAACGACATTTACATCTGAGGGAACTACTGTTAGCGCAGGTCAATATATAGATCCTATCACATTCCCAACAGTTTTTAAAGGCTCCACGCCACAAAACTATGAATGGGCAATTGGTGGAAGTCAGATTCAATGTAACTACTGGGATCGAACGCTGAAGGTTGATCGGTTGACAGATACAACGCTTGACAGTGGACCCATAGATGATGTTGCCGTAACCAGAGAAGTAGTTCACGCAAACAATGGAATCCAGCCTTTATGTTCATTCAAGATCAAGTCTGTATACAACCAGTATGCTCCATTTTTATATGTTTTTGCTTACGATAATGGAATCGTTGATGCATCTTCGCAACTTTCTGATTGGCGTGGTACGGACGAAATTCAGATAATAGGTAATGGGAAAACATTTGACACCAGATTACTCAATTCAACAGAGTTAGGGCAGCTACAAACTTTCTCTGGCAAACTAACAACTCCTCTCCCCATAGATTACGGAAAGGGTTTGTATGGACCTATAGGTTTCAATGTGATAAAACCAGTAGGGTTTTCAAATACTTTAGATGGTGATTTTCCGCTCACGTCTAACGACGAAAAAAATTACACAATATACAACAAGACACTCGCAGAAGATCCGACACGACATCCAGCCGGATCTTTCAGAGCAAACACCACATATCACTTCCAATATGCTTATAACGCAACTGTAATAAAACCACCCGAGTATAGATATTGGGTGTTGAGAATCCCTGCGTCAATGGATGCGTATAATGGGGAGTCACTAATCTAATGCCGCATCGAGTTGTTCTTGGAAAAGCCGATGCGAACACCAATCCGTATTACCACAGAACCGGAAAGATTGGGCTTTTTATTTCAAAGCCGGGAGCCAATGTTCACGATTGTTCTTCGGGTGATTTGATTTTTGACAGCACACGCCCGGCAGGTCTTTTTCAAACTGTGACCGATGGATATGTAAAAATTCCAAAGGCAAAATATACGAGAGGTTTGTTTGGTGAAGAAGGTGTAATCAACGAAAATAATTGGAACTCTAAAGACGATATACCAGAACTAAATTCAGACACGAGTTGGCTGTTTGATGCTTTGAAATATGTGAAAACCGACATAGACGATGCGATCAGTGGTCTTTATGAAGATCCCCGAGTTTTTAGGCTTAAATTTTTTAACAATGAAGCTGCGACTAAAGATGAACTAATTTATTCTACTGCCACTTCATCGAGCCCAGAGTTAGTCGCAAAAGTTCTTCGCGACTTGGGTACTCTTTATCCATCATATTATCCGGGTCTTTCAACATATGTTGCGTATGGAGAGTATCTTGCTGACGAGTTAGTCAATCTGGGTGACATATCTTCTGAAAGTTTTGTTAAGCAGATGTTGAAAGATTTGTGGAGAATAAAAGACGTATTTCCTTTTATTGATTTTTTCAATACTTCTCAACTTCAGTCAAATTTTTATAATCAAATCAATCAAATGAATAACTTTCAAACAAATGTACCTCAAGGAGCGGGTACTTTAGGCAATGGAAATATAAACATTGGTGATCTTGAGAAATGGCAATTTGATTATGACGCTTCTGGTTCAGCATCAGCACGATTTACTGATATTTTTCAAAAAATCCCTATCAAACCGAGTGCTGTTGAAACAGTGAGGGCTGAACTTGGGGGAGACTGGATAAGCTCAGTCAGCACAAATTTCCCGTGGTCCACACCTTTTAAGAGTGTTTGGAGTGATTCGAATTCTGGGTTTCCATCTATTTTCACTTCATTATTTCTCAAAAAAACACCGTATAATATTTCGTATTCTGATAATTGGCGTGCCACACCCACTCCTTGGAGAGCGTGGACGGTTTCTGGTGGAAATATTTTCACTGATAAACAAGAGTATGCTGCGATAGCAAAATACATGAAATATGTTTTGATTTGTGAGTGGTTAGTCAAAGGATATGGAGGAAAGGTTAATAATTCTGGCTTTAATTATGATCCCTTCTACTCGACCCTATCGGGGTTTTCTTCGATAGTCAAAAGCGATCCACCGCAATTCAAACAAACCGATTTTAGTGCCACACCCGGAATATTTGATAAAGCCATTCCTTTTGCTCTTACCACACTTGATACATCAGAGACTTCAGGATCACTCAACAATCCATTTTTCAATACTTTACCCGCACGCATTGATTCAACTACAGATGGAATTTATGCTTTCTGTTTTCAAACGTCTTGCCCGAACCATAAAAGTTGGAATAGCATTACAACAGAACAAAATATAGACGGCAATCTCTATTCATTCTGGTCTGGTGGAGAGACAACCTATGATACTGGAATTGATCCGCCTGAAGGACTTCCTACCCACGTTTGGTGGAATACCATATCCAGAACTACGACAAACGCGGCAACAAATCTACCCATTCTAAACATTCGTTCAAATAGAATAAAGGAATCTCAAAAAACAAAAAGGGGATTATCTCTTCGACCCGGATTGGCAGGAGTTCAATCGAATACTTTTATTGATAATGGAAGAATGTATGTTAGGTTTTCACAGCCTTCGGTGTTTGATGAATCTGAGGTGTTTTTCAAAGTATACAATCAAACATCGACCGAATTCGGCATTTCGCAGCTTACTGCTGCTCTTTCCGCTGTAACACCAGAACCGATTGTCATCGCTGCTGGTTCTAGTCTCAAAACATTCACTGATGCAACATCAAACGCAGTCGGTTCGGTTTCACCTACTTGGGTACAACAAAGAGGTGTTGAAAGTTTTACCTTCGATATTCGTCACACGTCTGATGGTGGTGACAGTCTCGTGAATAGAAAATCTTCTGATGGAAGATACTATACAACTGTATTTCCAGATGATTTTGTGGGAGAAAAATATTCAAACACAGATCCATTTATATTGTATAGAGATTCGGGTGG
>Ga0208162_1001043_pt1 | contig 14898 bp, 22 predicted proteins | sample CB_VirMetaG_4_FD_184539 | JGI IMG/M metagenome (GOLD analysis project Ga0208162, IMG submission 184539) | Freshwater to marine saline gradient viral communities from Chesapeake Bay - CB_1508_1M Viral MetaG (SPAdes) (version 4) | ecosystem: Environmental > Aquatic > Marine > Coastal | place: USA... | reverse complement strand
TCTTCTGCTCTTTGATTTGATATTATTCTAATTTTATCTACTTTTGGTCCAGCTTTAACAACTTTAGTTGTATATTTAGATAATATAGTGTTAATTGATAATAAAATCTCAGAATCTGTCATTTTTTTAATCCTATTATTTAAAAATATTTAGATAATAGGATTATTTTTTAAATTTAAATTCTAATAGACATATAATCAAATAAGTCTGGGTGCTGTTGCCCATATTTTCTCATCAGTTCTCCTGCTTTTGCGTTCGCTTCATTTTCGGCAGGACTTCCAATATTAGAACTAATTTGTTTACCATCCATTATTTGTTTATAATAAACATATTCGTGAGCAATAGTTCTCATAATGTCCATAGGATGACGATTAATAATACTTACATAAATGAGTTGTTTATTCATCATACCAAATGCTTTTTGTTTTTTCGCAAAATCCGCATCATCTACTAAAACAACTGGTATATCATAAGTAAGGCGAAGTTCTCTTTTGAGAAATACTACAAATCTTTTTAAGATTACTTCAAACTGAATTTTAGATATGGGTCTTCCTTTTCTCTTACCAAGTATGGACATTTTTTTAAGTATTTATTCTTCAGTTATGACGGAACCAATCTTATAATCAAGTTCTACAATCACTTTACGAATATCAGTAATACGAGGAGGAACGGAATTCTCATCATATGTATATCCTTTTTGTGCTTCAAAAAGAACTTGACGAACTGCTGCCGCACAACGAGCATCCATTTTAATTGTTACTTGTTTTTCTTTAGTCATCGGTCGTCAATTTTTTATAATACTATCACACTTTATCTTTTTTGTAAAGGAGTTTCCATCCACGATATTCATCATAAAATCCAGAAGAAAGTTTATGAATACTTGAATGTGGTAAATTATTTTCTAAACTAAATTGTTTTAAATTTTGTATTTCAATTAGATTTCCTTCTGGAGAAATTAACCCATAGAAATACTTACATTTACTTATAGAATTATTTTTTCTATGTTGTTCTGTTTGTTTTTTACCTTTCTTACCTTCACTTATATTTTTCTTATGACTATCAGTTTTTAATTTACCAGTCAATTTATTTTTTAATTTTTTAATTTGTTCTTGGGTCATTTTTTTACCAAGATTTTTTTGAGAAATTTTTTTCTTAGTTTCTTCACTTCTTTGTTTTCCATATAAAGGATGCAATTCTCCTCTTCTCTTTTTATTATTTTCAGAGACATAATCACATTTAAGACCTTTATTCCAAGATGGAACTCCTAATGAACCTGTATGCCCTCCAATACTTTTATTTTCTAATATACCACCATCACATTTCCTACCATAAAATTGAATAAGTGCCTTTTCATATTCAACACTTTCACTTAAAGATAAATTTTTATGTAAAATTAGTATTTTATCTTTTGGAGGAACTTTTAATTTTTTATGATTTTCTTTTTCTCTTCCAGGTCTTCCTCTTCCAATATAATAAAATTTTCCGTCTTCATTTGCATATGCGTAAATTATATACTTCATTTTATTTTTACATATCTATCATTATTTATAATATTTAGAAACTACAAAAAAGAGGGTATTTCTACCCTCTCATATCAAATATCTCCCTGCTCCCTGTTTTCAGAATAAAAAGCATCAAAATACCCTTCTGGATATCTTTTCAATAGTTTTTCAATATTCATCTTAATAATTTCATCGAGTGGAGTATCAAGTGCGATACAAATTTGAGCGACATACCACATCAAATCTCCAAGTTCCCGTTGTATATGAAACTTAGTTTCTTCATTCCAACTTTTTCCTTGAAAGACAAGTTTTTTCACCACCTCAAGTAGTTCTCCACTTTCTGCTGCAGCACCTACTGCCCCAGTAAGAAGACGCTCAATATTTGCACCTTTTTCATCCAATTGAACCAAACGATCAGAGAGTGCAAGAAAATCTTTAGATGCATCACTTGTAACTGAATCTACAAACTCAGCATACTTATCAAAATTAACGTGTTTTTGTTCCATTAAAATTTAAATCCTTCAAACGACTTTTTGGGTTTTTTATCTTCATAGTCATTATACTCGTCTTCGTTTCCAGAGTCAAGTATATCTTTTTGTGCTGACTGCTCACAATCATATAATCTCATTTTAGCACGATCAATACCAACAACGAATCTTTTGTTTATAGATTTATCTGTATAACGATTTTTAAGTTGTTTTATCATTATTTGACCCATACTATCTAATTCTTCTGTAGAAATTAGAGAAAGTAAAAGATCTGCAGTTGCAGCAGTTCCAAAACTTTCAGAAATATCTGTCATCTCAGGATCTGATGATGAAAATCCACCTCTCGTTGTTTGAGTGGCAGTAATAAGTGGAATATTCAATTCAACTGCAAGTCCTCTTACTTCTTCTGTAATTGATTTAACATAAGAATAGGAATTTACATTTGCGCCAATTTTAAATCTACTTGATGCACATATATTTAAGTAGTCTATAAAAAGAATATCTGGTTTAAATGATTTCTTCAAATACAATTCATTTATAAGTGCTTTGAAATGTCCAGAATGTGCAGAAGCAGTTGGATATTGCTTAATAACTAAGTTTCCTTTTGTCTTATCAAGAAGTTTTGTTACTTTTGTTTCAAATAAAGATTTAGGTAATTCTTCTAATTGATTGATAGGAACATTTAAAATATTTGCATCAATTCTTTTTGCAATCTCTTCTTCTGCCATTTCAAGAGTAATATAAAGAACATTTTTATTATTCAAAAGAAATGAAGATGCGATATGACACATAGTTAATGTCTTACCAACATTTGGTCCTGACATTAAAATATTCAAAGTTTTATTTGGTATTCCACCATTTGTAATTTTATTTAAATATTCTAAATCAAATTCTATTCTTTCTTCTTTTCTATGATAATATTCATATCGTTCTTCATAATTATTGAAATAATCGTGTCCAATGTTATTATCAAAACTAACAGAAAGAGCATCTGAAAGAATACTTGGAATCGCATCACGATTTTTTTTACCATCTTTCCCATCAGCAATATGAATGGATTCCATAAGTGCCAAGTAAATAGCACGATCACGACACCACTTTTCAGTTGAGTCTAATAACCATTGAAAATCTACAGAAGAATTATTTAATTTAATAATTAATTCTCTAATTTCTTTTATTTCACTTTCATTGATATCACTTCTATTTTCAACTTCTATTCCTAATGATTCAGTTGTAGTAAGAGTTCCATATTTTACGATGAATTTAACAATTTCTTCAAATACAATTTTTTCAGTTCTTTGACTAAAATATTCTGGTTGTATAAAAGGTATAACTTTTCTTGAATAATCTTCATTAAATATCAAATTTCTTAAAATTGTTAATTCAATTCTTTCCATTACTTATAGTGCAAATAAGATGTTAAAATATACTTTGAATTGCTCATTGGTGGTTCTCCACGATGGGGAAATAACCAAAGAGGAGGAAATACAACTAAAGTTCCCTGCTTTGGTTGTATTTCTAAATCTTTAAATACTGTTTTTCCTCCTTCTTCCACATCATTAAGATACCACATAAAAGACAAAAACCTACGAGAAGTTTCATAAGTCATTACATCTACATGAGTATCAAATCTATCTTCCCCGCCTGCATTATACTTTTTAATTCTAAATTGCTCTAATGCGTGTTCTTGTGGGAACACATCTTTACAAATATATTGATAATAGATTTGTTTATATTCAAATATTTTTTTAATAATATGATTATGAACTTGATTTACTTCTGCAGACAATTCTCTATTTTCAGTTAAATTAAATTGAGTAAAATTTGGTTTTCCATCATTATTATGGTTTTCGTGTTTTTCTTCAATTTGTTCAAATAATGAAATTAAAAAATTACAAACATCAGGTTCTAAAGAATTTTCGTAAATTTTTATAAAATCGTTTAATTCATCCATAAAAAATCCAATTAACTCCCATAACTAAACTCTTTCTTCGCAATATCATCAAGTTGTTTCATAACTTCTGGAGTAAAGTATACCTCAGGTTCTTTTAAAATTTGTTTAGCGTAAATTTTTTTACCGTCAATTTCATAACGACCTGCTACATTCTTCCAGAGTCCACCAATTTCACCAAGTTCTAAAAGACCATAATAACGATCTAATCCCCTTTCATCATAATACAAACGAACCTCAACTTCTCTATTTTCTTTACTTAAACGTGACTTGTGTGTTTTTGCCTTAATAATATTTCCAATGACTTCCGTTCCATCTTTCTCTTTCTTTTTGCTGAGATAAATGATTGTACTTGCTGCATATTTGAGTCCAGAACCTCCTCCCATTTCTTTAGTTGGAACATAAGCTCCAATGACATCATATGTGTGATTTGTGACAATAAGTGGGACATTTGCTTGACCTAATTTGAGTGTTAACATTCTAAAAGCACCTTTAGTAAGTTGTGATTTAGTCATATCACGAACTTGCTTATCATTCAGTGCATCAGTAATTTCTTTCTCTGTGGAAAGCATACCTAAAGAATCTAAAACGAAAATACAAGGTTTTCTATCTTCTAAAGGTTTTTTTAAATATAAGTCTATTGCCTTAAGTGCCTTTCCACGAAATTCTTCAATAGTAACAACATTCACAACAACAAGACGAGCAGTATCAACTCCACGAGACTCTAAAAGAGATTTATTGACGGCAGCTTCAGTATCAAAGTAGAGACAATAACCATCGGGGTTATTATCAAGAAAATTCTTAACCACAGCGAGAGAGAAAAAAGTTTTTCCAGTAGAAGACTCTCCAGCAATAGCAGTAATCTTATTACCAGAAACACCGCCAAAAATACTACCTGAAACCAATGCATTAAAGATGTAAGAACCCGTATCAACATAAGTTTCAGTTTCATCTATATTTGATGCGATTTGAGCGTATTCTCCTCCAATCTCTTTTACCAAATCATTTAGAAATTCCATTTTCATCCTCATTTTTATTTGAATAATCCATTTTATAGTTCCAAAGTTTAAAATATAAAGAACTATCTCCACCTAATCTCAATGCACTTAGAATGGTATTTAATTCTTTTTCAGTAATTGGTAGTTCCATTCTTTAATTGAAAAATATATTTAGATCTACTGTTTTTTCTACTTTCCATCCAACGGTATCTAAAATAGACTTCAAAGGTTCCAAAAATGCCTTATCAAATTGAGTATCGTAATCTATGTATTTTTCAAGTTTAAGTTCCTTTGGAAAATCTTGAATAAAAGAAATTACATTTTCTTGAATTATATTCGGTTTTTTTAAGTATAAAAATTTAATCTTTTCCCCATTTTGAATAAGAGAATATCTATTTGTTAAATTATTATTTTTTATGTAAAAGTTAAATAGAAGTGCTCCACGAACATGAATTGGAGTACCTTTAGAATATATTTCTGATGAAGAAGAATATTTTTTAATGTCAGATGCTGTTCTTGGAAATGCAATTTGCTCTGGAGATAGTTTTTTAAATTTTTCTCTGCAGTTGGAAATAAAGTCTATTATATCATCTTCAGTGCCTTTCATCAAGAGTTTTAGACCATCCTTAATCATTTGACGGCAAGAAGAAGGAGTGGAAGATTTAATTGCTTCAATTCCCATAATTTTAAGTTTAGGTTCTTCATAACGAACACCTTCACTATCCCAAACATTCATGATATAACGCTTTTTGGCAGTCCATATTGCACGATCTGCAATATTTTCTCTTTTCATATGCATCTTCTGTTCGTATGCATTCAAATAGTCTGCCAGTTCCTGATAAGAACTTTCAATATACTTTTCAAGTTCTACTTTACATACTTTATCAAGAAAATTAACAACATTTTCAGTAGTTTTTTCTTTTCCTCTATATACAGTTTCAACCAAAGAATTCATATTAAGATATACACTATCTGTATCAATTGCGATACAATAATCAATATTATCAGTCTTTAAAACTCTATTTAAATAAGAATTTAATTTCTTTTCAATCCAACGAATAGCAACTTGCCCGGAAAGAGTAATTGCCTCTGCATTTTCTAATTTGTAATACCTAAAGTGTGAATTTCCAATAGAACCATAGCATGAATTTAGACTAATTTTAAGTGCCATTTGAATATTATTATATCTGGATATTTCCTTCTCCAATTCTTTTGACGGAGTTTTTTCATATTCTTTTTTGGCACTTATCATTTTTTTCTTATACATGTTTCTTTTATTAAACATGTTTTCCATCAACTCAGGAATAAATCCACGAATATCTTTACGATACATTGAACCATTTGGACAAATACAATAATTTTTGTAAAGTTCAAAAGTAAGTTCTTCGTTTAAAATTTTTTCAACAGTCACATCTGGATGTTTTTCATCAACAAGTGTTTCTGGTGAAATATTAAATTCCATTAGAAGATGTGGATATAGAGATGTTAAATCCAAAGAAACTACCCAATCATAAACACCGGGAACTGGTTCTTTAACATAAGCACCAGCATACTTATCATTTTTTTCAGATTTTTCTTTTGGTGGAATCACTATATTTCTTTTCTTAAGATAATTATAGATTATTGTATCCCACATCCTAACTTGATAAAAAACATCTTCATAATTAACCTTAGCATCATATGCCATTGTAACTGCAAGTTCAATTAATTTCATTTTATCTTCCAACTGGTCAACAAGTTCTACGTCTTTTATATTGTAAGATACAAATTTATTCCAATCTTTAGTATAAAAATCTTTAAAAGTATCAAATTCAGAGTGATCTAACTTTTTTCTTCCAAGTTCAACCTCGGCAATATAATCAAGACGATAAGATTCTTGAGCTTTATAAGTGAATTTCTTATAAAGATCTAGATAGTCCAACTGAGAAATTCCTTTTATATCATAAGAAATATGTTTACGACCATTAATATAAATTTCTTTCTCGGTTATTAAACCCCACGGAGAAAGTTGCTTAACTAATTTTTCTCCAAGAACACGATAAATACGCCGAGCAATATATGGAATATCATATAACTGACAATTCCATCCACTAATAACTTCTGGAGTATTTTCTTCAGTTGACCACCAATGAATAAAATTATTTAATAAATCTCTTTCACTCTTAAATGCATTATAAATTACATTTTTTTGTTTTGTTTGATATTCACCCAACCCCCAAGTAATAATTTGTTTTGTTGAATAATTTTGAATGGTAATTAAAAGAATTTGCTCAGAAGCAGATTCTACATCAGGAAACCCATTTTCTGATGCAACCTCAATATCAATTGTAGTTAGTTTAATTTTATTAATATCAAATTTTATTTCATCTTCAGGATACTTTTCTGAAATATATTGATATAAAAATCTTTCGTTTCCATAAATTTTAAAATTATCTACCCCATCATATTTTTGAATAAACTCCCTACAATCACGAACATATCCAGGTTTAATTGGTTCAACATATTCTCCGGTTAGAGTTTTATATTTTGTTTTTTTATTGGATGGGACAAAAAAAGTTGGAGAAAACTTTTCTCGTGCTATAAAATGTTTTCCATTTTCATATCCACGAATTAAAAAGTCATTTCCAACTACTTGAACATTAGTATAAAAGTGCTGAGGCATTATAAAGTCATTTCAAGGTATTTTTTAAGAATTTCTGATTTTGGATCAACAATTGTAAGAATGCTATCAGAGTGCATCATTAATTCATTTTGTTCTGAAAAATCTAGCCACCATTCAAGAAAATATTCTCCACTAATAGATTTCTTAAGAACATATGGATTTATAAGTTTGCAATCCGGTTCTCCAAGTTCAGAAACAACTTCTACTATTTCTGAAATAACAATACTATTATTCTTCAGTAAAAGACACTTGATCGTGTTTTCCATTTATTTTTTCCTCATATAATTCTTTTATGGTTTCAATAGGTTCAACTAAAGTAACAACCCAATCTAATGGAACTAAAATATTTTTGTCACTTGTAAGTATAATCCATGGTGTTAGAGAAACCTCTATTTTAGCATCAGCATCAGGTTTCTTAGTTTCTGATATAAAAACAGTTCTTTCTGTAATAACTTTATGTGGATTTTCAAATATATATCCACAAGTTTTTTCATCAGAAACTAATTCTTTTGCATCAGAAATTATCGTTTCTCCAGATTTTAATAGTGCAATTTTAATTGACATGTTATTTATTACCCTCTTTTAATCATATCATAAAAAAAGAGAGGTGTCAATAATTCCTCTCTTTTTTATTATTTTATGTCAAATATTAATTATTTTACAAGTAATTTTTTCGTGCATGATGTTCTGGTACGATTTTGCCAAGTTTAACAATTAACAATCCATTATCAAATGTAACTTCTCTAACTTCTGTATCATCAGACAGAGACCATGTTCTTGTAAATGATCTTTGTGCTAATCCCTTGTAAACATAGTTGGAATCAGATTCTTTATCTTCTTTTTGACCTTCAACAAAAAGTTTTCCATATTCTGTGTATACATGTACTTCCTCCTTTTTAAATCCGGCAAGTGCAATCTCTAATCGTGATTCAACATTATTAATTTGTACAAGATTATATGGGGGATAGTTCGAACTTGTTTCATGAAGATTAAATAGACGATCAAAATATTCGTCCATTCCAATACTATTGCGAGTGATCTTATCCATAATTGTAGAAAGATCTGACGCAGAATATCTCATGAGGTTAGTCATTTTAGTAACTCCTTTTTAAGCGAGGTTTGATTGTGTGGATCCTTTCGGCATCCGTATATAATTATAATACTTTCACAAAAAAAAGGGAGTGTTGAACTCCCCACTTTTTATTCGGTTTACTCTTCCTCGTCTGTTCTTTTCTTTTTAGAACCAATATTATACTTGGTCTCTAAAATCCATTCACCCTTATCTTTATAAGAAATAACCTTGATTTGATTTAAAGGTGCAATATCTTGAACTTGACTTGGATTTACAATTGTGACTAAACCCCAATCGGCAATTAATTGTGCAATTCTGTTACGACGTTGAATATCATTAACAGTTAGATTGGCGTGTTTACCATCCAAAGCAAAAAGTTCTTTGAAGTGAGTAATAAAGTAATGCCCTTGTTTATGTAAAATATGACAGCTTTGATAAAGTTTCTTTTCTTTTCTTGAAGCAACACCAATTCTAGTGAGAGTTTCTCTAACTTTAAGAAAGTCGTCCGGTTCATTCAACAGGACTTCAATCATCATATTGGGAGTCCAGTTTACTTGAGGTTCAATTGTCCTGTTAATCATTTTTTTCCACCAGTATCAAGTCTTTTTTTAATAAAATCGAGTTGTAATTTATTTAGATTTTTCAAAGCTTGAAGTGCTTTCTCATCATTATAACCATAATACTGCTTAACACATTCCAAATCTTTGATTTTATCTTTTCGGATCCAAGGAGAAAATCTCTTCTTTTTCCTTAGACTATTTAGATAAAAAATATACTGCATATCTTTATCTAAATGATGGTACATATTCATTTCATTAGCAAACATAATACAGTCAATATATCCAGATAAGCAACGATTAACAATATAAGGAGGATATTGCTTAATTGTATCTGGATTTTCTTCCATTAAATTATTTTTATTGAAATTGATGGAATTCAACCAATCTTTAAGTTCATAAGTCATCGTATAATCTGAATTTCATTATCATCGGTCCAAAGTTCAACTCTATTTCTCAATCTGCCATCTTCTTTAAGTTTTTCATAACGTTTAGATGCTTTCTTTTTCCACCAAGATATAATATTTTCCAAATAAAACTTATCCCAGTTTAATCCTCTAATGAGTTTATTTTGTTCTCCAAGAATTACTTCACGAACATTTGAATACCCATATTCACTAATATAAAATCTTTTCTTTTGTGTAAGAGTAAACGCAGTATTAATTACTTCATTAAAAAGAAAAAGTTTCTCTTGGTCTTGAAGAGAATTTTTAATAATAGAAATCATTTTATTCTGTCTTTTCATCTTTTTTGAAGATGCTTTATTGTCTGTGAGAGGTTGATTACCATTTAATACTGAAAAACGGTTATGAAGTTTATGAAATATCTCATCGTGAAGAAGGGGAAGAAATTTACTTTCAGTCAATCCTTTGTATCTCATATAAGGTTTAAGACCATCATACTGTGACGAATCCGTAGTAGAACCATAAAGAGATGTGGTTTCAAAAAGAGCAATGTCTTTTTCAAATACTTCATTTAAAGTTTCACGTGAAAAATGAGAACAAGATAAAAGTGCTAAAAGTTTTCCTCCAAGATAATTATATCCAAAAGGTTGTGATGGAACAATCACAAAACCCATAGCAGCATGACGATTAAAAATAGAGAGATTAGGTGCTTTTCCTAACCATTCATTTCTTGGTTTTGAATTAATTGTTGGAGAACCAAAACGAATAAATCCAATAACTTTTTTAGTATTTTTTTCAAATACAATCCAACGAAGTTCTCTTCCAGGAATATTATTCTCATTATTATGAGAAGAAACAACTTTAAGAAGAGTATTATAATATTCTTGGGGAAGTGAATTTTGAAAACGTTCACCGACAAATTTTATATCAAAATCCATATCTTCAGGATGCATATCTTCATTAAAGAACTCATCATGAAGAGAAGTAATTGTGTTAGTATTGTTAATAGTTTGTTTTTTTACAAAACGCAAATAGTCTTCAATATTTCCCATTTTAGAAAAATATTTAATAAACTCATCTGCTGCCCACTGAGCATCTTGTTCAGGTATAATCATCTAAAATTCTCATTATATAAAATTAAAATTCATTTCCGTAATCTGGTTTGTGATACTTTAAATACTCCCTAAAAGTCAGTTTCATTTCTTTCTGTGTCATACCACAGTGCTTTGCAGCAGCAGGAAGAGTCATCTTAGAACGAAAGAGACCCTCGTTTGCCTCTTTCACATTTTCAGGCGTTGTCTTTAGAGGGACTTCTTTTAAAGACTTTAAATCAATTTGTAAAATATTCATTAGCACATTTCATATAAATTTGAATATTTTTAACTGAATCTGACATTTCTCTGTAACCAGTTCCAACATAAATTTGTCCACTTACAACAGCAAATGCACAGGCACCCCAAAAAATATAATACCATTTAGATTTTATTTGATGTCTAATCATTTGAATTCAACCTCACACATAATTTCAGTTAATGCTGCTAATAAGTTAATCTCTTGGTCACAAACAAAAGCACACTGATATTGATATTTAGCAATAATAAGAACAGCAGCAGGAATAGTGCTTGGAACAAGAGACTCATAAAGAGCATCGTAAACTTTACGAAAAATGATAGAAACATCATTATCCAAATTCTTAACTACCCAATTTCTAACCTCCTTAAAATTTTTCTCTTTAAGATGAATAAGAAGGTCATTTATAGAAGTATCAGAGAAGGACGCAAGAATACCCGAATCAATTTTACCTGATATGGAATATCTTTGAAGAACATTAAGTAACTGTCTAGTATCTGGAAAATAATTTCTAACCAATTCAAGTATAACTTTTTTATCGTATTCTACATTTTCTTTATCAAGAATAAAAGACATCCTTTTAAAGATGTCTGACATCATTTGTGGTTTTTCATCCTTTAGAATAGGAGTATACTTAAGAACAACACATCTTGATTTAATTGGTTCAATAATTCTATTGAGATTATTACAAGTAAAAATAAAGCAAACATTGTTATGAAGTTGTTCAATAACTCCACGAAGACAAAGCATCACATCATTAGTTGTTCCATCAAATTCATCAAAAAACACCACCTTTTTCTTATCATTAAACATAGAAACTGTTGTTCCAAAATTAATAACTTGATTACGAATGGTGTCTAAATATCTACCCTCAGATGAACCATTCAAAAACAAAACATCTTGTTTCGTAATCTTACAGAGGGTTTTGATAGTTTGTGTTTTTCCGCATCCCTGAGAACCTTGTAGGATAAGATTTTGATTTAGTTGCCCTTCCTTAACAATGTTAAGAAAAAAATTCTTAACACTTTTGGTCAAAATTAAATCTTCAACAGATTCTGGTGCCCATTTTTCCACCCAAATAAAGGGTTTATTGTCAGTTAGTTCCATAATATAATATCCAAGTAATCAAAAACAGTATTTCTTTAAAACATACTTGACCTTTTCTGGTTTATCTTCCATCCAAAATGCCTCATGCTCAATTTGCTGAACTTCATTTCCTACGATTTTTTTTGCAGTTTCAATATCAGTTTTTCTTCTTTGATTAATAGGCATTAAACTTGGACTAATCCATAATGGTGCCACCCACCCCATATTATTTTTGCATGATTGAGAAATATGCACCGATTCATGAAATAAAGTTTCATTTATGTAATATTTGGGATTCGGTCCTTTTTTAATTGTATCGGTGCAAAAAGTCATTGTTCTTTTAGGCGCATCAAACCACCCGTAAATATCATGCTTTCTACATATTGGAGCATTTTCTACAACTTTAACTTTTTGAGAAATTAAAGAGTATATGTCTTTACCAATAGGTGAAAGATAAAGAAGAAATTCCATTAATTAAATGATGAATCAGGTTCAAGGGCAATCCAATAAGACAAATTGTATCTCGTATTTTTAAAATGAGAAATAAGTTTTTTTGAAATTACTACATCGTAGTTACCTGGAATAATTTTAATATTTTCTACCTTAAAATTAAAAATGAATTCTTCATCCGTTTCCCCAACAACAATTGAATACTCATTTGAAGTATCATTTTTTTTATCACGGACAAGGATACGTATTACTCCAGAACCACCGACAAGTGACAAATCAGGTAATTGATATACTGATGCCGCTTTTAGCAATTTTTCCAAAGAAGAACCATCCAGTTGAAAGCAAATATCCTTAGATGGAAAATTAATTTCTTTTTCTGGAGGTGAAATAATGACGTTTGGGTCGGCAAAAAAATATTTTACTCTCAATTTTCCTTCACGAATAGAAAGATAATTCTCTTCAGTAAAATCAAAATCTGGGTCTTTATGAAGATTTATTCCGTTTAAAAATTGACTTAAATCATAAATTGCAAAATCTCGTGGAAAATTTTCTTCAATTTCTACATTGGCAAGAATATTCTTTGCGACAGAAATAGTTCTAAGACGATTTCCTTTCTTTACAAGAATTGAATTATTAATACTTGCAAAATTTTTAAGAAGTGCCAGGGTGTTTTCAGATAATTTCATAATCAATTAAATTCAGTAATACCATTGTTCACACGGGAATAGTGTCCATCAAAGTGGAGAAGAAGCATAGCATAATGAATGACTTTCATTAAATCACTCTTATTGCGTCCATCTTTATCACCATAACGACTGCCATATTTCAAAATATTTGCCTGACAAAAATGTGCTGCCAAGTCTTTTGCTGCCATCAAATCAATCGTTTGCGTGTTTCTATATTCTTGGTTATTACCACAATAATGACTACCGTATGTGCTGGTCACATAGTCTTGAATGTCTTTCAGTATTTTGTCCTCATTGTATTTCCAAAGATGGTTTTTAGGTTCATTCATGTTAGCATTTTTATAAAATTTTTCTTTATTTTCAACCGGAGATTTTTCAAGATTTATCATTCCACTATGTTCATTCATGAACATTTTATATTCATGAAGTTCTTTTTCATTATCTGGAACGTACATAATAAAATAAAGGAGAAAGAGTTTGATTTTCCCCTTTATTCTATCAAATCATATCGTTTAAGTCAACTCAACTTCTTGACCTCCCTCTACAGTTGGGGTTGGTGTCGAATCAGAAGGCATTTGAAAATCAACATCAATCTTATCATAAAGTTCCAAGAAAGATTGCTTAGTTTCATCATCAAAACGATTAATACAAACTTGAATTGCTTTTGCCTTATCGTTGAAAATACTATATGAACGAATAATATGAACCAAACGACGAGTGGAAATAATTTCGTCAATTCCACCATCATAGAATGTCTTCCTAATCACATCACTCCAATCACAAAGTCTCTTACAAAACTCATGGTCTTTCATACCAAGATTTAGAGCTACACCTTCAAGAATACGCTGTTCAACGGTAGGAGAAGGATATTCCTGTTCCATAGTAATTGCAAACCTTTCCAGAAATGCTTCATTCAATACATTAGTGCCGATGAAGCGACCATCATCACTACCCTTACCTTTAGTGTTTGCAGTAGCAATCACGTTAAATCCAGTAGCAGGTTTGACGAAACGACCAATCTTTTTCAAGAAGACTCCTTTACCTTCCAGAATGGATTGTAGACACAAAATCTTATTAGATGCTAAGTCAATTTCATCCAAAAGTAGAATGGCACCACGCTCCAGTGCTTCAATTACGGGACCGTTATGCCATACGGTTTCACCATTTACCAAACGGAATCCACCAAGCAAATCATCAGCATCAGTTTCAATGGTAATATTGACACGAATCAATTCACGATTAAGTTGAGCACACGCTTGTTCCACACTGAAAGTTTTACCATTGCCAGATAGACCAGTAATAAAAGTGGGATAAAAGAGACGAGATTGAATAATTTTTTTGATGTCAGTAAAATTACCAAACTTAACGAAAGTATTATCCTTTTCTGGAACAAGATTCTGTTTTACCGATTCAATAATACCAATTCCTTGAACTGTTGGTGCATTAAAAGTATTTTCCAAATTTTCAATTGCCTCAGTAGTTACTTCAAGATTCCAACGACCCCTATTAGTTTTAAATTTTTCAAGACGACGAGTTACAGTAGGGTATGAAAGACCTTTAGAAGCACAAAATCCTTTAATATCAGCAGCAGTCAGTTCTGTGCCAAAATAGTCTTTAAGACCTGAAATAATTTGGTCATCAGTCATTTTGGTGCGAGTCATGATGTAGTTGTTTTATTTAACTGAAGTTATT
>Ga0208162_1001042_pt1 | contig 14918 bp, 18 predicted proteins | sample CB_VirMetaG_4_FD_184539 | JGI IMG/M metagenome (GOLD analysis project Ga0208162, IMG submission 184539) | Freshwater to marine saline gradient viral communities from Chesapeake Bay - CB_1508_1M Viral MetaG (SPAdes) (version 4) | ecosystem: Environmental > Aquatic > Marine > Coastal | place: USA... | reverse complement strand
TGGCCGCGCTCTTGGTCGTGCCATTCCTCAAAGTAGGGGCGCTCGTAATCTCTAAGCATGTTCTGGTTCTCCTTTGTTTGCCCTGGCTCGTCAGCGCACGATGGGCAGTGCGTGCGGACCGGCGCGGGGCCGGTTTCGCCTAGTCTTGGTGGGTTGACCGGTAGCGGCGGCCGTACGCCTGTAGCTCCGCGTCAAGCAAGGCGGCTTCCAGCGTCGAGCGCCAGGGCGCACCTACGAAAGCTCGATAAATGCGCCCAAACCCCGTCTCTGCGTGGTCTATTTTTAACCCATCGATGTTTGTGTGGTGCTCTTTGTGTTCTGCGCGTTGTTCCGCGCTGCGTCGGAGTCGGTAGATTTTCGCCATTGTTCGTCAATCCTAGCGCGTAGGGCTTGCGCCTCTCGTCTCGCGCGCTCTCGTGATTTGTAGGGGCCGACACGGCCCGCGATTTGGTCCACGCAATCGAGAACGACACCACACCAGCCGGAGCCGGTGCAGCGCGTCTCGGTGCGTTCTGTTGGGTAGCGTTTCATGCAATCTTAAAGACGCGGTAGGAGTTCTCACGCTTGCCGCAGTAGCGCGCCTGTAGCTCAAACCCGCAAGATTGCAGCGCACGCCGGACCGTCTCAACGCCGCACCCGGAGGACTCTCTAATTGAACGCTGCTCTTCGTCGTCTTTTCCGAGGAATTGCAGGGCGTCGGCCAGCGCGGCCGACTCCTTACAGTACCCGCACCCTGAAGCGTACCCTATCTTTTCGCCGTTACCCTCGACGCTCGGATTCAAACCCCAGGTGCGGTTTTCCTTCCAAATAACGGCCAGGTGCGCGCTGCCGTAGGTGTAAACATCTTGCGCAAAGATTTTCGCGCGCTTTTCCATTGCTGTCAGCTTGGTTGCTTTTGTCATTGTGTGATTCTCCGGTTGTTGTGGTTGTTGTGGTTGTTTAGTGTGTGGCGCGCTGCTGCGCGTCAATCAGGCTCAGCTTGACAAAAACCCGCTTAGCTTCGTCCAGCTTTTTGCGCTCTATGCCTTCAAAAGATTTCGGGTGGTTGCGTCGTTGCAGCTCCCAGAAAATGAACCGAGACATTGCCTCGGCGCGTTGTCGCTTTTGTGACAGTGAAAAGTCTCGCCAGCGCTCAACGTAGGCATCCAGCTTGAACTGCATTTCAACAAGCTGGAACGTCGTGCGCTTAGTTAACGCGCGCAAGGTCCTGTGTGCTGCGTCGTACCGGTGAATGATGCTCATGCTTCACCCCACTCTTCTGCCCGCGCAAGCTCGTTTACGCGCTCTTGCACGTCTTTAATGAAGGCGCGCTGTATGCTCTCGTCCATAAACGGCAGGCTGGCGGGTGAGTCGAAGTGCTCACCACTACACAGTTCGATGTCTGCCGCTGTCAGCTCGTAGTCTCCGAAGTCTTCTAAAGTCCAGCCTGCATCCCAAGCGCTTGATAAGATTAGGTCGGCGCAAATTTCCAGCTCTGTTGCGTAGTCCATGTGTGTTCTCCAGGTTAAGGGAGGGGGCCGAGGCCCCCCCGTGGTTGTTAGAGTTTATGCTCTTCAATTTTCTTAACTGCACTTAGAAATCGCGGCAGCCGGTACCGGTTGTCATCGCAACCGAAGCGCACGACGCGCGTTGCTGCAGTGATGCACTCGAGCCATAGCTCGGTTTCTATAAAGAGCTCGTCGAGCTCCTCAACGCTCAAGCTGAGTAAGTCTGCTGGGTTGTTGGGGCGATTCATGACTCACCTCGCATTTGTGCGCGCAATTCGCCGGGGCTACCCTTTCCAAAGGGAACCCATCCGAGACTCTCGTCTTCGCGCTCAAGATAAAGCGCAAAACTTCCGTCATCTCTAACAAACGAACGCCTGGCGCTTACGCGAAACGCACCTTGAAAGTTTCGCAATTTAAACATTGCAGGAAACGACGCTATGCACTGTTCTAGTGTCATCGTTTTTTCTCCAGTGAAAAGCCGGGGCCGAAGCCCCAGCGTGGTTGTGTGGTTGTCAGTGTGAGAGGAAGTCTTTGCGGGCAGAGTTAAAAGCGCGGGCTCGTGCTTCAGTGCAGCCGAATGTGCTGATGTTGCGCGCTGCCCGCACTGTTCTTTTCCAGTCGATGGCTTTTGTTGTCTCCTTCAAGTTCCGGGCTGAATCTACGCGCTCGTACGCGTCAAACAGAAGCGCATCGAGATCAGCAGGCCCAAGCTGTAGTAAAAAGTCGCAGTTCGTCATCTGTGGTGTCTCCAGTACCGCGGGTTGTGGTTGTGCGGCGTGTTGTTGTTGTTGAGCGAAAAACCTTTTGTAATGCTACGATTCGCAAGTGTCAACAACCGTCGCCAAAGTTTTTTAACTTTTTTTTAAGTCTGCGGATCTACACGGGAAATCAGGCAGTGCAGAAAAGCGAATCTGGCTAGATGTAGTCTCTGCGTTGCTCCCACGGTGTCAAAATACCCGTTTTTTTGTGATTTTGGCATGATTGTTGATAGGGGAAAGAGTTGGCTAATCATACTGGACACCTAGTGTATGGGTCCATATTTTTGGCTGTATGCCCTACGTTCCAACCCCTACCAAAACCAAGTGCCAGCACGCTACAAAACACGGGAAGCCCTGCAAGGCTTGGGCCCTGCATGACCCTGACCCCGATAACGTCTTTCGTTGTGTCGGTCACAGCATCCAGCCTCAAGCCGTCGAAACCCGCCTCCTCAATGGCCAGCGTGGTAGAGCATCGCAGACCCGCGACAATCGCTTACGCTCTCCCTCCCCCCGGCGCTCATCCCTCCCGGCTCCTGCGTCATCTCCCGGTGTCTGCGAGACTTGCGGACGCGGTGGTGACCTAGGTGCAATCTGGCCAGCTACGCTTGACCTTGAGCAAGTGTCAGGGCCCACCGGGCAGGTAGCTTGGCGGTCGGCAGTCATGCGAAATCTGCTGGCTGGCGAGATTAGCGAAGCCGAGGCTCGAACCCTCGCTGCACTACTGCGTGATGCAGGCACGGCCAAGGCTCCGCAGCGTGGCGCCGGTGAAGAGCAGGACGAGCGCTCGCCCGCTGCTGTTCTGCGTAGGCTTGCAGGGCTGTCGCGGGAAGAGCAGGCTTCTCTACTGACTGAGGACTAGGCCGGGGCCCACGGGGGTGTCTGCTACGGTACTATCTGCCAAAATTCTAGCGCTAAGGGGGGTCTTACCCATACCTAAGAAGACTGTGCGTAGAAAGGCACGTGGTAGTACAGACTTGCAGTACGGTGTCTTTTGGTGGTTTCCGAGTACAGGTAAACCATTACACCTGGGGGGTGTTTTTTTCGTTTGGGGCACCTTTGGGACGGTAGGCCCTAGGTTGTGGGCGGCGTCGGTGTTGGGAGGTCGCAGCACAACGGGCCTTGGTGCAAGGTTCGGCTGTGTGTCCCCAGGCTACGCTGGTGCGGCCTTTCTGCCCTCGCGGCAGTCCGTTCACTCAGCCCGACACTGGGGCACCCTATCTGCATGGTTGGCTTACAGGGTGACCTTCCCAGTGTCAGGCTAACACGCTTCTGTTTTTGTGAAAACGTGTTTACAGACGTTTTGACCAATTCCCCGGCGGCGTTCCCCACTGCGCTCCCTCGTAAGGTGGAGGCGGTGCGGTACGTGGTTTTACCAAGCTAGGCTGGTCCAAGCCTTCGCCAACGCGTTTAACTACAACTTCTACGCCAGCCAGAATTTTTTCGCTCCAAAGCGCGGCTTCTTGTTCGCTGTTAAAGCGTGCGATGGGTGGGTTTGCCGGGTTTGCGTACACGCCAAAAGCGCCGTTTGGGTTTGGTTGCGGCGGCGCTTCGTCTAGGTCAGGCTTGTGCTTTTTTTGGTTGTTGATCGCAACAAAACCTTCGGCCAAGTTTTCTGCAGCCTCCAACCCTTTGACCTGCTCTGCGATTAGAACAGTCTGCTTCTGGTCGATTGTAAGCCCTTCTAACAGGCGTTTCAGGTTTGCCTTGGGGTCTTTTACGTCTTGGTCGACCAAAGCGGCCTCGGGAAAGCTGGCAGCTTGTGGAGCGGCACTGTCGTAGGCGCTGCGACGGTTTACTGCGTCCGCAATCTGCTGCGCTGTGGCCTGCTTCAAACGCACGCCGATGTCTTCGCCTTGGCCGTTTACAATAATCCACGCTTCTCGGCCTGGCATTTTTTGCGCTTGCCAAGGGTACGTGTCGGTTACCATTTTTTGTGGTTGCAAAACAACTTCGGTGCCAACAAGATTGCCGTCGTCGTCTTCGGTAGCAGGCCAAAAAACGCCTTCCACGTCCTGATACCACAAACTGTAGTACCGGCTGGATTTAGTCTCTTTATCTATGCGATTGCTTGAGGTTGACAAATGATGGAACCACATGCCTACCTGCAGTCCTGCCTCTGGCGGAATGTCGGGCGCAAGCGCTACGATTTCCCAAGCCACGGCAAAACGCGTATCAATTACGTTGTCGAGCGCGCCTCCACCAAACGCAGAATAATCCGTTGGCATTATCGCTCGCGCAATAACTTTTCCGTTCATCGGCTGGTAAAAGCCATTTTCGACGTACCATATCAGGCCGTGTTTAAGCGGGTTGCTTCGCTGTTGTGGCGCTACTTGATTCTCGTCGTCGCCGTTATCGTCTTGCTTCTTGTAGTCTTCACCGTTTGGCAAGATGATTAGTGGCTTTTCTTCTGTTAGGTTCTCCGGTTCCATCATTCTTCCTTCACCACAATGTGTGGTCGTTGTTCAATCGCGCCGGGCGGCAGCGATATTTTGTCGAGCTCAAACATTTGCTCTTGAAGCTCGCCAGATTCGTTCAATACAGCTTGGATGTAAGCGCCGCAAGGAACTGGCGGCAGCACAGAAGTATGCGCCTCGCCGTTTCTGACAACGGTCACGCGTAAAATCAGGCCCATATTTTTAACGGGCATCGCCCAGACTGCTGTTTCGTCGAAAAGTGTGCTTTCGCGCCCAAGGTATTGCCAGCGACTAGATTTTTGACGCGCTGCGTCTACCGTTTTTGGCGCTAGTTTTTTTATCTCCATGCCTCACCTTAAAAAAGGCCCCTGGCGACAACCACACCGCCAGGGGCCCACTGGAGAACCAACCAGACAGATTGGCAAACACACCCTACGCGTTGTCCTCGTCCACGTCAATGCGCCGCTTCCTCTTCGACGCATCTTCTAAGTCCAACTGCGTTGCATGTGTTGTTAGCACAATCGGGTAATTAACGTGAGCATTAACATTGCCCACCTCTGCAGGTTTTAGTTCCGCCTGAATTGCAAAAGATAACTTGGCCTTAGCAGGCTCCTGCATGCTTTTTGGCGTAAGAGACAATGTCAAAAGACCAGGCTGCACGTCTTTTAGTAACAGGTCCATAGGCCCCGCAAATGCTAACGTGAGCGGGGAACAGCGTTCTTTGCTTTGCATAACAAGCGCGCCGCGACCTTCTTTGGGGTCTGCAATGCATCCGAAAATTGCGCCTGCAAACGGAAAAAACTGCTCGACGATAACCCAATCGTCTTTCGTGCAATCCGTTAAATCCAGCTCAATTTTCATTTTTGTAGCCGCTGCATGGTAATCGCGTACCCAGCACGGTCTGTTTTGCAAATACAGGTCGCTCATGCCTCGCCCATTTCTTCGTCTTCTTGACGAAACGCAAGGTGGCCGAGCATGTCAACCAAATCAAGATTGGGTTGTGTTAGCTGCACGCGGCGCGCGGGATCACCGTAAAAAAGTTTGCCTTTAATTAACGGATGCAGACCGCTTTGCGCCTCTCCGATTGTCAGATTTCCTGCATCGGCAATTTGCTCAAGCGTCATTTCCCTGCCGCCGTTTCCCAGCATAACTAATAGCGCAACTTTTGACGCTGGCGGGTATTTGCCTGCCAACAATGCGTGAAATGTATCTCGTTGTTCTTCTGGCGTCGGCGCGGCAACCTGTGGTTCCGGCTGATTCTTCCTTGGTCTTCCCATTTTTTCTCCTAAAAATACGGGGTAAGTTTACCTGCGTATTCTTCGTATGCGCGTATCATGCGCTGATCGAACTCGCGTCTGTTGTCCGGGTCTAATCTTTCCTCCGGTGTCAACTTCTTAAACCATTTTTTAGCGTTTCTAATTCTTTTTTGGAAAGTGTCTTTGCTCGCTTTTACCGCTCGCGGCAAATCCACCGTTTCTGCCTTTATGCCAAACGTGTGCGCAACTGCTTCCCAGGGAGACAGGCGTCTGCCTCTGAACAGCTCGCTTTCGCCTGTTAGCGCTGGTGTTAGCTTGTACAGAATGTCTCCAACAACGCCTGGCCCCTCTTGCGCCACCAGGTAATTCATAGACTTTGCTAACGCCTGCAGCGCCGTGTCGTCCTCTTGGTAAATCGGACGCTGCAAAAATGTGCTGTAGTTTACACCGACCTCGTACAAAGAGTTTAGCGCACCGCCTAATCCGGCAAACGCTCCCCTATTTGTTTGATCTGTGCCGCCTTGCACCCAGTTTTCCGTAATCGGCCAATACGTAACCGGCGACATGAATGTTGTGTTTAGAATCTGTTCAGGAGAAACCAAAACCGCGCGCCGTTTTGCCCAAGGTGGCGCAAACTGCAAAGTACGTCGCTCCCTGTCGCTTGCCAATGCCGTCTGCGCGTCGGTAGCCTCTTTTAGCAACTTGAACTGTTCCGGTCGTTGCCAGCCTAAGCGTGTGTAAAAGCCGGTAGCTTTGACTGGCCACGCTACGAACGGAACGCCTACAAAGGGAACGCTGCGCGCAATCTCTGCCCATTTAGGTAGATCACTGTAATCGAATCCCCACTGCCGACTTTCCGCTGCTGCTTGTTTGATTTGCTCCGGATCTTTGGTTAATCGCTCGAAAACATTTTTTACTGACTCGCCTGTGCGTGCAGAAATGTTTTTAGCTTTATTCTGCAGCGCTGTTTCAAAAGCATAAAAACGGAACGTGGCGTCCTGGGCTTCCCATAGCTTCTTCAGTCCGAATCCTTTGTAATTTCGATTTATTATGTACTCGGTCGGCAACTCGTAAATCGACGTAAGGATTTCCGGTATGTTTTCCTGCACTAGCAAGCGCGCCTCTGGCTTACTCAAACCTTTTGCTGCCGTTTTCAAGTTTTCCAGCTTGCCGCGCAAACTCGGGTCTAAAACTTTTGCCTCGCCTCCGATGCGACGAATCTCGTCGAGCATCATTTCCAGGAAATCTGGTCCTGTGCGCGTCCCCATCTTTAACGTAGGAAACCCGCTTGCCAGCAAATCATCCTCAAAAACGCCGGCATCTCTCGCCAGCACGTACATTTTGCTTTCCGGTGCTTTTGGGTTTGCAACCGATTTCTTTAACTTGCGGTAGGTTAAAGGCAACTTTGCAACGTCTTGTGCGCCACCCATAAACGAGGTTTTCACCATGTTTTCGATGAGCTGCATGACGTGACCGCCAAAACGCCCAAGAATTTTGTTGGCCTTCCAAGCATTTGTAACGCGGCGCAGCAGACTTGCCCGCATACGCACGCTGCCTTCTAACTTTTTCAAATCCTGCAAACGCATCCAGCGCCCTGCAAGCTCGCCCCAACGCGCCTGGTCGGAGCCCTGTATTTTTGTCGTTGGAACCTGTGCCCAGGTTTCATTTTGATAGGTAATCGTTGGTATTGATTCTTGTGTTCCGTCAAGACGACTGCCGAACCTAACCCTGCGTTTAGGCATTGTTTCAATGCCGATAATCTCTGCCGCACTCAAAGAGTACCGCTTTGCGCCGCGCAACACGCGCGCCTCGCCTAATGCCATTTCCTGTCGTCGCAAAGTTTCGGCATAAAGCTGCGGCAACTTATCTGGACCGTGACGCCCCATAATAATTTGCTGATCTAAGTCTTGATTGTATTTCGCAATAGCGCGTCTAAACATGCCGCGATCTACTGGGCCGAGCGTTGCGGGCTTCCCAGCCATAGCGCCGCGCCCAACGCTAATCTTGCTTCTGGCTTCGTCGATTAGTTTGGTGAGCGCCTTGCTTGCTGCTTGTACGTCTTCGACGTTGCTAAGTATGCGCGCCGCGTCTCGCTGCAGTTTGTCTTCTGCAATAAGACGTTTTTGCTGCAGTAAAACATCCTCGTCGTAAAGTGCCGCAATGTAGCTTGTCAGATTAGCTGCAAGCGTGTCCTCTCCAAGTCTGCCGTAGGATGCAAGCTCTTTTGCGTTTTCCGCCTGCGCTGCCAAATACTGCAGCGTTCCGCCTTCATTCAAAAACGTGGCGAGTCCTGGATCGGCACCTGGCGCTGTCTCGAATCGCAACCTGCCAGTTTTAACGGCATCTAAAAGGTTGTCACCAAAACCCGCGCGCTTGATCGCAGATTCAACGGTGTTTAGCGGCGCGCCGTCGAGAACGAGCATAGCGCCTTGACGTTGTAAAAACTCCGTTTCTACGTTTTTTAGCACGCCGCGTTCAATCACATCTTTAATCGGTGGAACGCCCGCTGGACTGTCAAAATCTTTGTTCTGTTCTTTGATTTTTGCAATCAGGGTGTCGCGCTGTCTTTCTATCGCGCTCATTCGGCGCTTTGTTGCGGCAACTTCACCTGCGCGCCTTCCAATAACCTGCCCCTGTCTAATCTGCGCCTGCGTAGCCGCTGAGCGCCCCTTGGACAAATCGCGCATCGCTTTTTTTCGTTCACGACGCAAATCGGCCAACTGTTTGTTTAGCTGCTTTAGATTTGCCTGTGCCGCACCTTTTTCGACTGCACCGGTAACGCGAAGCCTTGTAGCCGCCGCAATCGGTTCGCCGCTTGGCACGTCTTTGGGTAGCTGCAACGGGTTTCCTCGCAGCTCTGCCTCTACGTCTGCGATTTTTTGTTCGATTTCTTTAATGTATTGCCGCTGGGCATCGGCTGCAGTCAGACCGCGTGACTCATTAAACTCATCCAATGATCTCTGCGCGACCTTCCACTCAGCAAAACCGTATTCATCTAACGGTAGCTGAAAGTTTTCCAGTGAACCTTTCATGTCCCGCACGGCATCCGCTGCACGCTCTAGCTGCGCCGCCGCTTGCGTTGGATCGTCACTTAGATTTTTCGTTGCACGTCGCCACGCTAAAATCGGATCCCATGTCGGCGCGCCTTTTTCAGCGATCTTATTTAGCGGCTCAAGAAATTTAGTCCACGCGGCCTTCTGTTCAACTGTTGGTGTTGCCGCTGCTATCTCCGACCTGTGACGCTGCGTAACACTGTACGGTATTTCCTCTTTGGCTTTTTTGTAGCCGTCGAGTTCAGCTCTGTGTTTTTTGCGCAAATCTCGCAGCGCATTAGCTGCTCGCGCTGCAGGTCCAAGCTCCGAAGCCCCCAAATCGCCAAAAGTCCCCTGCTCAAAGTCTCTCATGCCTGCAGAAAGCAGGGAGTCTTTTGCCTCTTGTGTTTTAAACGGGTTCGCTTTTTTAACTGCCTGCCGCAAAGCGTTTTGCGCTTTTTGCGTTTCCTTGTCGTACTCGCGCTTTATTTTTGTTCCTGCAGCGTCGACCTTCTGCGGTTGTAAACTGCGCTCGCGGATCTTAAACGCTTCTTGCGTGACCGCCGCCTCTTTCGGCTCCGTCGCATAGTCTACCCATCTTTCGCTGCCGGTTTCCTCGCCAAACTTTTTAGTCGCTGTAGCCAAACTTGTTTTGTCCGCCGACTGCAAAACGTCTTCCGGCACTAAGGACTGCACCTGCTCGTCTAGCGATGCAATTTTTTCTTGCTGCACCTGCTGTCGAATCTGTGCTTGTTTTGCTTGTGCGGCTGTAAGCTCTTCTTCCTGTGCCGTCAGCTTTGCTTTCAGTTTGGCTTGCTTTTTACCTAAGCGCTCCAGGCCTCTTAGCTCTGGATCCTCGGTAGCACGCAAAATCTTGCCAACGATATCGACCGCATCTATGTCGGTAGCAAGCTGGTTCCACGTAACGCCCTCGTCAAGCGCCTCCTTGACTGGCTGAAACCACGGCTGATCAAGTATTTCTGGCGTATCTTCTGCAATACGCTGAAGCTGCCGCACCTTGCGACTTGCTTCGATGCCTTCTTTGCGCCCGGGCATTGACGCCTCTACGTCGGCAAACCAACGCATAACCTTGTCTGCGGTTTCTGTTGGCGCTTCCGCCAGTGCGCGCTCTAAGGCCTGTGCTGGTTCCGTTGCGCGTGCAATGCCACCGCGCCTAGTTGCTCCTGCTTCCTCGATAACTGGGCGCAAGCCAGGTGTGACACCTTTGTACCCGCTAATGATGGCCCCTGCAGGGCTTTTTTCGATTGCCGCGCCAACCGTGTCGATCATTTCGCCACGAAACTCACGTGCGGCCTCTCTGCCTGTGCGTGCTCTACCGCGCAAACCTTTGCCTGCAGAAAAACCTTTAGCGTAGGCAGGAACGCCGGCAATAGATGCAATATCCAATATTGAGCTTATCGGCTCCTCTCGCCGCAACCCGCCTGAGCTTATAGTTCTAGCAATGCTTTCTGTAGCACCGGCCAATGTTTCACCGGCTAAGTCACCTAAACTTGGTGCATCCTCATCTGTAAGTGCTCGCCCTATTTGCGCTGGCAATGCGACAATCCCTGTCGCAATGTCCTGAAATTCTCGCCCTGCCGCCTTATAAACCGGCATTTGACGCTGCGCGGTTAATCGTGCTTCTTCTGGCGGCAGGCGCGCAATTTCCTCTTTTGTTAAAAACTCTTCGCCTGTCAAAAACTCGTACGGGGCTTTTGTGTAGCCCTCTCGCGCCGCCATTGCTGCCAGCTCTTCTATCCCGCCTGCTACGGCGCTGCCGCCTATTGCGCCCAACGCTGCACCTGCAGGCCCTCCAAGCCCTGCGCCAATTGCTGTGCCGGCCACCGTTGGTAGTTTTGCCAGGATTTCCCCTGGCGTATCAAACTCGCCTGTAACTATTTCGCTGATTTTCTCCGGCAACTGTTCAAGCCGTCTGCTGCCTGCAACTTTTCTGCGTAACTCACGTTGCTTGCGCTGCTCAATTTCCTCTGCCTGCTGGTCGAGTTCTGCAAAAAAGTCTCTAGCCATTCTATTCCGCCATCGTCATACCGGTGCCGTAATTCGGTTTCGGTGGTTTTGGGAACAAGTCTATAATAGCCCTGCCGTAAGGATTGCTTTTGATTTGCTGTAAAAATCCTGGCTGCTTAATCAGGCGTCTGCCTACAACGGCTGCAATCTGCTCTCTGCTTAACCCCTCTCCTTTTAGTTCAGCCATTATTTCTTGCGCTTCCTTTATTTCGCTTTGACCCCACATACCTTTAGCGTCTTGCATGTTGAGCCAATCGTTTAATTGCTTAGGTGTCACGCGCTCTGCGTCCTGCATTGCCTCGCGCGTTTCCTGTAAAATCTCGTCCTTACTGCCCATGATTCCGCTGGGAACGACGCTCTGTTGCGTTGCTGCTTCCGTTGCGGGCCGTGCAAGCATTTCTGGCACACCTTCGTCTGTAGGTTGCGGTGCTTGCGCCTGCTGTACGGCCATTGTGTCGTAAACGTCGATTTTGCCCTCGCCAAGACGACGTAACGCCTCGCGGAAATCGTTTACCGCCCTGTCTCTGCGCTCCTGCAGGGCTGCTTTTGCCGCTGCGTATTCCTGTTCGATAGCGTCTGCCTTTGCAATGTCTGCTGCCGACGGTGGAATTTCTGCCCCAGTTGCATCTTTTTTGTAGGATCTAAGATTTTTTATGACGGCCACCATCGGTTCTAATTGGTTGCCTTCGGCGTCGATTGTTTTTAATTGTGACGACAGCGCCTTTTCCAATACTTCTGCGCTCACAAGAGGTTTGCCACGACCTGCGCCGCGCCCTACGCCGCGCCCTCTTAATCTCTTTGTTTCGAGTGCTTTCCCGCTGGCAATGTCTTGTCGCAGTTTGTCTAAACCTAAATCCCTTGCTTCTCTGCGTTCTTCCTCTTCCGCATAAAGGCCACGCGCTTGTTTGTATGGCCCCTTGTAACCTATTTTTCGAGCTGTTTCCGTAAGCGCAAAAGCCTCTGGCCTTGCCTGTTGTTCGGCTGCAAGTTCTTCAAGGTTTTTGAAAAGAAGCTCCATTTCTCCTGTGGAACGCGACACGTCACGGGGGCCTAACTGCTTTGCCTCCGGTGAAATTCTTGCACCAATAACGTCCTCTTGTGGCGCTGCCGTCCTAATGGATTGCGCATCCATTCCACCTATGAGCGCGTTCATTAGGCGTGCCGTTTTTTCCTGCTCGGTGCCACCTTCGGGGGTTGCCGCAAAAATTTGCCGTGCGGTTGCCGGCGGTGTCCCTGCATCCCTTACGCGCATTGGCATTTCGCCTTGCATTTGCGGAAGCGCTTGCATTGCCGGCAAAGCCTGTCTGCGTTTACCAAATCCTGGCAGGCCAGCTTCCATAAACTCTTTGGCTGTTTGCGTATCCACCCCTGCAAGAGCACCCTCGCCTTTGCGTATGCCTTTCGCGGTCTGCCTTAAATCTTGCAAAATCTGTTCTCTTAATACGTCCGCGCGCTCGGCTTTTTGCTTTGCGACCAGACGGTCTGCCTCGGACTGGCGAACTGCAAGACCTCCCTGCTGCACGCCTAGCTGACCTTCTTGTATTGCCTTCAATCTTTGCTCTGTAATGTCGAACTGCCGCGCCCGCTCTTTGCGTGCCGCCTCCTTTTCTGCTGCCGCCTGCTTTAGCTGTTCCATGTTCATGTAGGCTTGCAGTGCCCCAGTAATGCCCTGCTGCAAACCCTGCGCCGTTTGGCGGTAACGCTCGTTGCGTAGCTGCTCTAACATTAGTGCCGGTGGAAGATATTGCTGTGCCATGCTTAACCCTTCATTCCTTTAACAAAAGCTTGTGCTGCGTTGTCCATCCAGGGGTAGACGCCGGTTAGCAAAGCTCTTGCCCACTCGCCTGCATCGCTTGGCGCCATTTCGCCATACGCAGCCCCGGCATCTTGCGCGGCGCCTTCAATCCCTGCAGGACCTTCGTCGCCCGCATCACCTGTTCCGTACATTTGCTTGAGCGCTTCCAGTATTGCTGCGTTGCGTGCCTCTTCTGCGGCAAGCGCTTTATCCATTCCATAAAGCTGGCCGGCCAATCCTACGTCTGCTCGCTGCTCGCCTCGCGCTCCGGCCTGAATGCCGTATATTTCCGCTAGGGCTTGCTGTGCTGCTTTCTGGCGAATGTCAGACTCAATGCCTGCCTGTGCGCCAGTCTGCACTAAGCCCGCTCGTCCTGCGCGCGCTCGTTGATCTACAAGCGCCTGCTGCTGTTGTGCCTGGATCATTTCACGGGCAAGGTTTTCCTCCGCCGTGGTGTCGCGCACTCCACCCATAAGCAAATCTCTAATTGTTTGCTCAACCATGCTTTCCGTAGTCTGTGACGGTGGCGGTGGCGCTGGCACATAAGCGTCAGATTCGCGCTCTGCTGCATCTGCCGCTGCTCGCGCTGCCGCCCTGGCTGCATTGTCCGCGGCCATTGCGTCTGGGCCAAAACGCGCACCATCCGTGCTCATACCGGCTGTAGGTATGTTAATGCTGCTGGGATCTCTGCCTGACATTGGTGCGTTTGGCGGTGGCGGGCCCATCGCTGGCCCACCGTAGCCTCCACCGAACTGCCTTGCCATGCTCATGTCGATGCCGCCACCCATGCCGCGCGCACCCATTGCATCCGTAGCTGCCGGGCCTCCTGTCATACGTTGCAATGCTGCATTTGCCGCTTGCCGCGTTGCGTCTCCAGAGGCATCGCTTGTTCGCGACATTCCTAGTGATTGACCCTGCTGCGCGTTCGCCATGCCCCGTGCGCTCATTTTCGCGCCGCCTGCAATCTGCTTGGCCATATTACGGTAACCGCCTTGGCTCGCCGCGTTAAACGGTGCACCGTCGCGTCCCTTGCCGCCCATCGTGCTGCGCAAAGCGCTTTTCATTCTGTTGCTAACTGGCATCCTGTCCTCACGTGTAATAGGTCACGGCGTAAAGTTTTTCACCCGGTGCGCCTGCCGAAGGTTTGTCGATCCAAAAACGGTAATCGTACGCGCTGTTTGTAGGCCCGTTGGTAGACGTATGGTTAATCGCCACGTTTTGCGCTTTTACGGTTGTGCCTGTTCCTGCTGCCGTAAGCGACGTTGTTGTTACTGTGGGTAGATTTTTTTTAAAATCCCACGACGCTGTGCCGCTTGCGACCAAATAAAAATCGCACGACGCTAACGTTTGTCCTGTAGCCATGTGACGCCATGCGTCTGCAATGTAGCTTGTGACACCGAAGTTCGGCAGATTTCTAAACACATCGACGGTAAACGCCCCTCCGCTGTTTAACGCTGTTTCTTCTGTAGTAATGGTGTCGTAAACGTTAAACGGAGCAACTAGCTCGTTGTCCACGTCGCTCGCCGCGCCTGCTTTGATTGCTGGCTTATCGAACGCGGTGCTGCTGTTTCCCCTGTCTCTGCGCACGTGCAATATTAACTCTGCTGCTGTGATGCTCCACGTACCGTCCGAACTAATCGTAAAAACGCATTCAGTGTTAGCGTCGATGCCGCATTGGTTGTTGCTTAACGCCTCAACGAAACCTGCACCATCTGCCGTAACGCTAATGTCCTCCCAGTTTGTTACGCCGGAAGCAGAAACGGTAAACACTTTGTCTACGGTGCCAAAAACTCGCAGCTCTACAAAATCTATGTTCACGTCAAACGGTGGCTTTACGTAAATCTGCTTTTCTGCAGAACCATCGGTGTTGTTTATGTCGTCGAACGGTATGCGGCATGCCGTGTGATAATACCGTCTTGCTTGCACCCGCTCTAAGTCTCGACGCAAAGATTCAAACATACGCATTGAGCGGTATGGGCTAACGATTTCGCCGGTGCGGTAAAGTTCTTTGCTTAAAACTTTCATTACCGCTCCCTTGCTTTACTTTTGCAGGCCACATTTACTTCTGCCCATGAGCCCGTTGGCGGTGACGTATCTGTGCTTGAAACCGAAAATCTATATTTAACTCCGCGCAATAGCCACACGCGC